>OJKC01000043.1_pt1 | contig 135365 bp, 134 predicted proteins | sample 1596401 | NCBI WGS metagenome assembly OJKC01 (sample SAMEA4350162, study PRJEB24818) | metagenome | biome: human; feature: gut; material: faeces | place: Denmark | collected 2013-09 | reverse complement strand
TCTGCGATTTCCACACCTATAAGGAACGCCATCTGATTGAGTGTTTCTTCAATAAACTTAAAGTTTTCCGCAGGGTCGCTACACGCTATGATAAGCTTGCTGTGTCCTTTCTTGCTTTTGTCCATCTTGCTTCCATTTGGATTTTGTTGAAATAGTACAAGAATACTTTGTTTTCAGATAGGCTCTAAATCTGTTTCTTTTTTCTTGGTCCTCTGGGTTTTGATTCCGGTCGTTTGATGACACCGTTTCGGAAATGGGTTTCCTCGAACTTGCCAAAGAAAACAAATAATCCGAACCCATCTCCCACTGGAAAGATTTGGTTCGGATTATATTGGTTTGGTGCCGCTGACCGGGCTCGAACCGGTACTCTGGAAACCAGAACGAGATTTTAAGTCTCGGGTGTCTACCTATTCCACCACAGCGGCATATTCCCCCATGACGGGGGATATAAAATTACATAACAAATGTCAGCACATCGACACAGCCTATGGTAGCATATTTTCCGTCAACCGTCAAGTGCTACAGCTGGTCGAGATTCAGCGTGAAGGCTTGCAGACAGTTGTTTAGAAACCATTCCAGCTCAGGGCTGTTCATGGCTTTCAGCGCGTCCAGAGTCTGCAGCGCCGCGGAGTCAAATTCTGTGTTGCCTGCCTTCTGCTCCTCCAGACACTTGATGTGGGCGGACAGCTTGTCCGCGGCCTTGACGAAGGGTTCCAGCTCCGCGTCGTCCTCCAGCACATAATGGGTGTAGCTGGAACGCAGCTCGGGGGGGAGCATATCCAGCAGACGGTTGCCCGCAATGCGCTCCACCTCTTTGTAGGCGGTTTTGATGTCCGGATTGTAGTATTTGATGGGCGTGGGCAGGTCGCCGGTCAGGATCTCCGAAGCGTCGTGGTACAACGCCGCCACGGCGCAGCGGTCAGGGTCGGGGGCGGGGAGGTTCAGAATGTCCCGGCGGATCAGTGCCAGAGCATGGGCCAGCACCGCGGTCATGTGGCTGTGCTCGGAAATGTTTTCGGAAAAGGTGTTGCGCATCAGACCCCAGCGGGTTATGTAGCGCATACGGCCCATCAGGGCGTAAAATTCATTTGCCATGGATGATCTCCTCTATGTCCGCGACCAGCTGGGCGGGCGTCTCGCAGAAATGCTTTGCACCCACCGATTCCATGCAGGCTCTGTCCCGGAAGCCCCAGAGAACGCTGAGACAGGGGACACCGGCGTTGTTCGCCGTCAGGACGTCCACGTCGCTGTCGCCGACGTAGATGCACGTATCGGCGCCGATGGACGCCATGGCCTTGTACACCATGTCCGCGGCGGGCTTACGGGGACAGTCAGGGCTTTCCCCACGGGCGTAAATGCCGGGGAAAATGTCGGCGCAGAGGGTTTTGACCGCCGCGTCCGGCTTGTTGGAAACAATGGCGAGGGGGTAGCGCTCCCCAAGGGCGGCCAGCGCTTCCGGAATGCCATCATAGGGCTTGGTTTTGATCTGGCAGTGGGCGCTGTAATAGGGCTGGAACGCCGCAAGCACCGGGGCGGGGTTCGCACCCTCCGGGACGGCCTGAGCGATCAGACGGGCAGCGCCGTTGCCGACAAACTGACGGACTTCCTCCACCGTGCGCTGGGGATAGCCAAAGGATGCAAGAACGTGGTTGACGCTGTCGGCAAGGTCGGCCAGCGTGTCCAGAAGCGTGCCGTCCAAATCGAATAAAATACCTGTTTTCATCATAAACCTCTGTTTTTCAGTACCCGAATGTCGTTTCCCACGAAGGTCAGACGCTGGAAGTCACCGTGGAGCCGGGACGCAATCTGGGGGGAGTAGCGGCGGCTCAGCTCGTCCACATTCAGGTTGGTGGAGATGACCATGGGCTTGACGGCCATCATTCTGTCGTTGAGTAAGCTGTACAGCGCGGCCGTGACAAACTGCCCGGGCATTTCCGTGCCGAGATCGTCCAGAATCAGAAGATCGCTGTTCGTCAGCTTGGCCGCTTCCCGGCGGGTGTCATCACTGGGGTTGAATTTTGCCTGCTCCAGCTTGGAGAACAGGTGGCTGGAAGTTTCGTAAACAACGCTGTAGCCCCGGTCGGTCACTGTCCGGGCGATGCACGCCGACAGGAAGGTCTTTCCCAGCCCCGTCCCGCCGATGAACAGCAGATTTCCTGCGTTGGGGGTGAAGGTCGCGGCATACCGGCGGCAGATGTTCAGCGTCCGCTCCATAATGGTGCGGGGGCTGGCGCCGTATTTGGGGTCGATGGCGTCGGGGTAGTAGTCCAGCCGGAACTGGCTGAAGGTTTCCCGGCTGTTGGACAGCACGGAAATTTCCTTTTTCTGCTCCTGACGGCAAAGCTCGCTCAGGCACTCGCACATGGTAGTGCCCACATAGCCGCTGCCGCCGCATTTGTCACAAATGGGGCTTTCGTCCAAGAAGCCATCCTCAAAGTTCGCCGCGGCCAGCGCTGCCCGTTCCTGCTGTAAGCTGAGGTTTTCCCGCCGCGCCTGTTCCAGCAGCGCCTGACCGTCAGAACCCTGCAAAAAGGCCGCCTGAGCGGCCTGCGCCATGGTGCGGCGCAGAAGCATGTCGATTTCCCGGATGCGGGGAACTTTGGCGTAGGCATCTGCCAGGTGCTGCCTGTTTTCCGACTCCCGGTCTTCCTTCGCCTGGGCAAGACGCGCCCGGGCGCGCTGAACCACTTCCGCACTGTATCCCACGAATTATCCCTCCTGCAATACTTTCTGAATGGCTTCCAGCTCTGCTTCGCCCAGCTGGCCGGAGGCACCCTTCGGGACGCCCGTCTTCCGGTCGCCGGTGCGGACATCCTCGGCGCTGTGGAAGCCCTGCTGCTGCCAGCGCTGCAAAATTTTATTCATGTACGCCCAGTTCAGTCCGCCGGTGTTCAGGCAGGTGCGCTCGTAGGCCATGGAGATCAGCTCGTCGTCCATGCCCATGTCCAGCCAGCTCTGGGCATAGCGCTCCTCGGCGGCGGTGAGACTGCGCCCCCGGATCTGGATCAGGTTCATCAGCCGGGACAGCCGGGAATTGCGCACGTTCTGCGCCTGAATGAAGGCGGCGGCTTCCTCTACGGTGTCGATGCCCCGTTCCGCCCAGTTGTAGGCTTCCTTCTCGATGGTGCGCAGAGACGGGTTGCGCAGACTTCCCCTCTGTCGAGCGCGTTCTTTACAGTAGCACACCAGCAGGGAGATCACGTCTGCGGTCAGTCCCAGGTAGCGCACAAAGCCCAGAAGGATTTTCAGTTCTTCAGTGTTCAGGCTCCGACCCAGCAGACGCTGCACTTCGCCGTAAAGGCTTCGGAAGGTGTTGTCCGAGTCCATGGCGTCCAGCACGTCCTTTTCGCAGTAGCTGGGGCGCTCGCCGGGGGCAATGTGGCTGGGGCGGTCTTCCGGCCACAGACCCAGCTGCCGCAGGGTAGCGGCGGCGCAGCCGTAGCGGGGGGCGCTGAAATGCAGATCGGCTTCCGCGTCCTCGGGGCGGTTGCCGCTGTTTATGTAAAGGTAAAGCAGCGCTGCATCCGGATTGGCGGCGGAAAGCAGCCTGCGAATGTCGCTCTGGGAAATTTTGACAGGTTCGGTTATCATTTCGGTGCCTCGCAGAAAACGTCATTTTCCGTCATTATACCACAGCTTCCCAACGGGGACAACGGCGGGGCGGCAGAGAATTTCGCAGAAAAACGAAGATTTTTTTTGGCAGGACACAGGATGTTGTGGGCAGGGGAGAGGACAAGTACAAAAACCGGAGTCAGGGCACCAATCGCGTGCGCAGCTGTACTCCGGTTTTCGTTTATTCGCAAAAAATCTGTGGCAGAATGTACGCAGGAGAGCCGTTCCCTTCTCCCTGCGCAGGAATCGCTGAACGCAAATCTTTTTTGCCCCCTCGCTTCTGATTAAAATAAGTATTTTAATCAGAAAAGGGTATCAAAGAGAAAATACATTCTGTCTGATGCCGCGAGAAAGCAGAAGAAGCTTGTTTTCAGAGTTCCTAATTCGCGTCATACCGCTGCGCATTCAGCGACACACTTGACAGTAAATGAAATGGGCGAAAGCAACCGTCGTCACGTTTGGTTCCCGTTCCTTTGCTGTCCGCAGGTAGCTTAACCGGAACAAGCCTGATTATTCGGAGGTGCCTATGGAAAAATTTGTAACGTTGCTCATTCCCGCCCTTGTCGCGCTGGTGCTGGTGCGGCTGCTGCTGATGCCCATGAAGCTGATTTTCAAAATCGGCATACACTCCGGGTGCGGCTTTCTGTGCCTGTGGCTGCTGAATTCCGTCGCGGGATTCACGGGGGCGTATTTCCCCATCAACGCCGTGACGGTGCTGGTGGCGGGATTTCTGGGATTGCCCGGAATCGGCGTTATGGCGCTGCTGGAAGTTTTGTCAATGTAGTTTAACGCAGTACCGCCCTCCCCATTTGGGAGGGCGGTATGCTTTACTTATCCAGATGTACGTTCAGATGGGGATAGGTCATGGTGATGCCCTGCTCGTCGAAGACGTCCTTGACCCGCTGGGTCAGGGCAAAATATACGTCCCAGTAGTCCTCGGTCTTGACCCAGACGCGAAGGGTGTAGGCAATGGCGCTGTCGCCGTAGCTGCTCACACAGGCGCTGGGGGCGGGGGTCAGGAGTACATTGTCCATGGTTCCCGCCAGCACCAGTGCGTCGATGACCTTCTGGGTGGGAGCGTCGTAGGAGGCGGAGACGGGGATATCCACCCGGCGGGTGTCGGCGGCGGAGTAGTTGACGATCTGCGCCGCGACCACGGCGCTGTTGGGAATGGAAATGAGCTTGTTGTCAAAGGTGGCGAGGCGGGTGTAGGTCATGTTGATCTCCTGCACCGTGCCGGACTGCCCGGCGATCTCCACATAGTCGCCGGAGTGGAAGGGGTGGGTGGAAAGAATGGTGAAGCCGCCGATGACGTTGGTGAGCATATTTTGCAGCGACAGGGAAACGGCCAATGTCAGGACGCTTGCCAAAGCGACGATGCCGGTAACGTCAATGTCAAGGCTGGAGGCTACGCTCAGACCCAGCAGGATATACATGGCCACCTTGGCGAGAGACAGAATCAGGCTGTGGGCGGCCTTTTCCAGGTGGGATTTTTCCAGCCCTCCGCGCAGCAGCTTTGTGACAATGCGGATGATGAGAATGCCGATGACCAGCACGAGAACGGCATGGAGCACCTTATCCAGCGCGCTGGTTCCCAGAGTGGTAAAAAAATCTTTCAGCATGGAAAACAACTCCTTCAGTGTAACAATTGAATGATGTAATTATAAAACGGGAACGGGGAAATAGCAAGAAAAAATGTGGCGCAGAAGTTGGCAAAAGGCGCTTTTTCAAATGTTAATCCCATTTTAAGAAATAGACCTCTTTCATCTTAAAGAAGCCGGTGATATAATAAGAAAAAAAGATGACGAGAGGAAGGAAAACCACATGTACAATGTTCTGATTTGCGACGACCAGCCGGATATCGTCAACGCGCTGAAAATATACCTGACCCCCGAGGGGTACAATCTGTTCGAGGCGTTCACCGGCGCGCAGGCGGTGGAGATCGCGAAAAACAACGACATCCACCTGATTCTGCTGGACGTGATGATGCCTGTGATGGACGGTATCACGGCGACCTCCAAGATCCGGGAATTTTCCAACGCGCCCATTATTCTGCTCACCGCCAAGTCCGAGACGGAGGACAAGGTGCTGGGGCTGAACGTGGGGGCGGACGACTATATCACCAAGCCCTTTGTGCCGGTGGAGGTACTGGCGCGGGTGCGTTCCCAGCTGCGCCGGTATGCCCAGCTGGGCAGCCGCCCGGAGGAGGGCAGCGGCAGCATCACCATCGGCGGCATCATTCTGGACGACCGCACCAAAACCGTCACTGTGGAGGGGGAACCTGTGTCCCTCACGCCCACGGAGTATGCCATTCTGCATCTGCTGATGGCGAATCCCGGGAAGGTGTTCTCCACCAAGGTGCTGTATGAATCCGTCTGGCAGGAGGCGGCGCTGGGCAGCGAGGGCGCCGTGGCGGTGCATATCCGTCACCTGCGGGAGAAAATCGAGATCAACCCCTCTGAGCCGCGCTATCTGAAGGTCGTGTGGGGACAGGGCTATAAAATGGAAGGAGGAAAATAATTTGAAATACAATATTGTATTCAAATTCCTCGCCGTCGCCCTGTGCGCCCTGATGCTTCTGGGAGCCGCCGGAAGCGCCGCCGCCATCATCGGCATGACGGAATCGGGACTGTACGACATCTCCGTGGAGGAACTGCGGGACAGATATATCCGTTCGGACGGTACTTCCATGGCAGGCCGCATTGCCGTGGACTACGCCGAAGCGAACTTAGGCGGCGTGCCGGAGGCGATCGCGGGGCCGACCGTGTACGATCTGGGGCCGTCGGGGAAGACCGGCTGGCTTTACGGCGTGTTCAACCCGGCGCTGGCGGGCTACGTGCTGAAGGACGCCGAAGGAAATGTGCTGGAATCCGGCGGCGCAGAAAATCTGTCGGACGCCGAATTTTATTCCTTCCCCGTCAGCGGCTCTTATAAATACGTCCTGTCCATCACGGAAAAGTCGGAAACAGCACCTCAGGCGGACGCGAGCACCTACAACGCCATCCCGGAGGGCGGGGCATTGGTTCTCAGTCTCAGCATTGAAACGGAAGACTCCAGTGGGAGCGTGGACAGCGTCGAACCGATCGGCAATATCTACGACACCGGCAACGGCGTTCGCTTTGAGGCCAATCCATCGATGGGTATGATAGACCTGCCTGACGCGCCTACCACGTGCGTGACGTTCGTTGGTGTAGACGGCAATGTCCTGTATCAGACCTACAATGACGTATCGGACTGCTTCTCGGAAAACGAATCCGGCTATCTGGTGTTCGACACGACCCGGGAGCTGAGCCAAAGCGAAATTCTGATGGACGACGTTCCCACTGAGGGCGCAGATATATATAAGGTAACATTCTCCACGGAATCGGAGCTGGCAGGCGAGGGGGAACATACCCACAGCGGCAGCAGCCCGGTGGGCGTGCTGAAGCGCAATGACGCGGGCGTCCTGTATTTTCAGTCGGGCGACGCATTCTACCGGGACAATATGCCGGAGGATGCCGTCGTCACCGCCGTGGAATTCCGGGACAAGGACGACTCCCTGATTTACAAGGCGGCGAACCCGTCAGGCGTAGGCGAATTCGAATGGGATGCCAACGGCACGGCAGTCGTATTCCTGGTAACACCCAGCCTGACGCAGAAGGTGATGCTGGAGACCGAGACCGTTCCGGAGACCACCACAGAGACGGTGCCGGAAACAACCGACGAAACCACCGTTACCGCAACGGTTCCGGAGACGGCCGCCGAGACCGTCCCGGACACGACGGAGGAGACCGCCCCCCTCGAGACGCTGTCCGCGAACCCCACCAAGCCGTTGGCAACCGGCACGGCAGACCCGGACGTGATCTTTGCGGACGGCGAATCTCACACCATGGAATATTGGGACGACGACGCTCAGCAGACCATGGTTGTGGAGTACCGCTACGCCCAGCTGCCCGACTATACCGTGGAGCTGACCCTGGCACCCGGCGCGTACCGCTTTGACGGCGGGTACGCTCTGCTTACCCAGCTGTGGAGCTGCCGTGACAGCCTGCTCTTCATCATGGGCGCGTGTCTGCTGCTGTTTGCCGTGCTGGCCGTGTATCTCTGCTGCGCGGCGGGCAGAAAGCCCGGCAGTGAGGAAGTCCACGCCGCGGGCTTCAACTGCATCCCCTTGGACATTTACCTCGCCGGGGGCGGGCTGATCATCTTCGGCCTTTTCATGGCGATTGTGCGGTTCGCCGAAGCCGCCGACCTGTTCAGCCAGAGCATTCAAACGGTCTGCGCCGGAGTGCTGATGGCGGGCTACGCCATGAGCCTGATTTTTGTAGGCTTCTGCTTCGCCTGTGCCGCCCAGTTCAAGACCCCCGGCGGCTACTGGTGGCGCAACAGCGTCTGCTGGCGGTGCTTAGATTTGCTGGTGAAGTGCGTCAAGGGCTGCTTCTCCGGCTGCGGCTGGCTGCTGCGGAAGCTGCCCAAGGCGGCGGCTGTATTCTGGGACTTCCTGCTGATGCTTCTTACACCCCTGAGATGGCTGTGGACGCAGATAAAGAAGACCTGCGCAAAAATCGGAAAATCCGTCAACCGGGTGTATTCCATGATGCCGCTGACATGGCAGTGGCTGCTGACGGGCTTCATCATGGTGATGCTCCTGTTCGCCGCCCTTGCGGGCAGATCGAATCTGATGGTGGTGCTGAGCCTGTGCGCCTGCGTGGCCGTGGTGCTGTACGGGGCGTACTGCTTCGGCATCCTGCTGGAAATCGCCAAGCGCATGGGCAAGGGCGACCTGGACACCAAGGTAGACGACAAATATCTCATCGGCGCGTTCAAGAGCTTTGCCGGTGACCTGAATGACCTGGCCGGCGTTGCCGTAGTGGCGGCGCAGAAGCAACTAAAATCGGAGCGTATGAAAACAGAACTGATTACCAATGTTTCTCACGATATCAAAACGCCTTTGACTTCCATCATCAACTATGTGGACTTGCTGCAAAAGCCCCACACGCCGGAGGAGGAGAAGACCTATCTGGAAGTCCTCAACCGGCAGTCCCAGCGCTTAAAAAAGCTGATTGAGGATCTGATGGAAATGAGCAAGGCCAGCACGGGGAACCTGACGGCGGACATTACGAAGCTGGACGCGGTGGAATCCGTGAATCAGGCGCTGGGAGAATTTGCCGACAAGCTGGAAAAAGCCCAGCTGACCCCCGTATTCCGCCATCCGGAGGAAAGCGTTGCCATGATGGCGGACGGAAGACTTGCCTGGCGGGTGCTGAGCAATCTCCTGAGAAACACCGTGAAATATGCCCTGCCCGGCACGCGGGTGTATATCGACGTGATGGCGCTGGAGGGGAAGGTCATCATTTCCCTGAAGAACATCTCCCGTGACGAGCTGAACGTGGACGCCGACAAGCTGATGGAGCGCTTTGTCCGGGGCGACGACTCCCGGAACACCGAAGGCAGCGGTCTGGGCCTGAACATTGCCAAGACCCTGATGGAGCTGCAGAAGGGACAGCTGCAATTGCTGGTGGATGGCGATCTGTTCAAGGTAACGCTGATCTTTCCCGGAGCAACGGAATGAAATAGGCCAAGGGCGGCGCGGGAAATCCCGCGCCGCCCCTTTTGCCGAAGGAATAGGCGCAAAAAACAGGGAGATATTCCGGCATGAAGAAAAACTGTTCACAATTTCGTCGCTTTTTATTTTCATTTCCGTTATTGCCTGTTCAAAACCCAAAGGTATGGTAATACCAGAAAGGTTGCGGAAGCCGTGAGCCGCTCCCTTTCAACTCCGTAGATCCTCTTTTCTACCTCTCTTCTTTCCAAACCCTTTCGCGGAAACCCCGGTGCCATGCTGGCACCGGGGTTTTCCACCCCCCCTGGGCGGCGGAGGCCGCTTCGGGAGACCACAGACGGCTGCAACAAAATTGTAACCTTTGAAAGAAAAAAGATATCGAAATCAGAGATTGTCATTTTTCGTAGCTGGTAAAAAACGAATTTTATGGTAAAATTTGGAGGAAATTTCTTAAGATAAGGGCAAATGTTTAAGAATGTTATAAAGTGTAAAGAATTCTGTTACATTTTGTAATTTTCCTATTGACATCCGGGAACGGATGTGATATCATGCAGACATGAAAGAGATGCCGGGTGCGGAAGCGGCGGAAAGCCTCCCCGATTGGCGACACCAAAGGTTCCAGAGCCGGCAGCATTTCTAAAACAACCAATTTTCTAGGAGGTTAGAAACTATGAAAAACACGATGAAGAAGCTGCTTAGCCTCGTATTGGTGGCTATGCTGCTGGTCTGCGCGGTTCCTTTCCAGGCCGCTGCTACGGAAGCTGATGAAACCCTGACCGTCAAGACCTACGTTGACGGAAAGTATGTCACTGACAAGTATGTTACCGTGAAGCCCGGTCAGAAACTGGAACTGACGAAGGAACTGGCCGAGACTCTGATTTACGGCGACAAGGAATTCGTCAAGTGGACGAACATGAAGGACGAAGAGACCACCGGCCCCATCAGCTATGACAACCTGAAGAAGGCAAATGCGAATGGCTACTACGTAAACCTGTACGTCAACAAGAAGGTCGAGGATACCCGCGTTGACGCGAAGGTTCCCGTTAAGATCTATGTTGACGGTTCTTACGCAAGAGACGGCGAGATCACCGTTCCCGTGGACGGCAGCGTGACGCTGACCAAGGAGCTGGGTCTGAGCCTGGTCAACGCCGACAAGGAGTTCGTTAAGTGGACTGGTTCTTCCGACAATGAGGCTACCGACGTCGCCGTCAAGTATGGCAACATCACCGATGGCTACTATGTAAAGCTGTTTGTCAACACCAAGAAGGCTGAAGAGCCTGTCAAGCCCATCACCGTCAAGATTGTTGACGACAAGGGCAACGCCATTGCCAAGCAGTTTGAGGTTACCCCCGCGAACGGCAAGTCCTCCGTCGTTGGCGACATCCTGACCCAGCGCTGGATGGGCAACTGGAAGGATTCCTATGAGTTCGTCACCGCCAAGAGCGATGAAAAGGGCAACAACCTGTCCCTGACCACCACAATCAATGCCGGCGACTCCCTGACCGTCACCCTGAAGGCCAAGAGCGGCAGCACTCCCGAGGGCGACACTGTCAGAGTGACCTTCTACGCCCCCGATGGCAATGGTTTTAAGTCCGTTTCCACCTACAACGTGACCAGCGGCAGCAGCATTGACAGCAAGAAGGTTTCCGACGCTCAGAGCAAGGCCGATAACAAGACCGGCTACACCTTCAAGGGCTGGAAGATTGACAACAAGGGTGACCTCTACACCAGCGCTCAGGTTGCCAAGCTCGTCATCAAGGGCAACGTAGACTTCTACGCTTACCTCGAGAAGGACACCACCACTACCAACAACAAGTTCCCCTACAAGGTTTACCTGCACATCTTCAAGGACAACAAGGTCGACGATCCCGCCAAGACCATCAACATCACCGAGGGCATTGCTCTGGACGGCAAGGTCACGCTGGATGAGGTCAAGACCGTTGTGAAGAACTACTACACCGCCAAGACCAGCGACGGCATCAAGTATGACGGCTTGTACATGGCTAAGGGCAACTGGGTCGGCAACTTTGTCAACGACACCCAGAAGTACACCACCATTGAGGACACCAACGAGATGCGCAAGGAGAGCGAGGTTCACATCAATGTGATGATCACCAACGCCAACGCCAAGAGCACCACCAACGAGAAGGCCGACAAGACCAACCCCAAGACCGGTGATATGATCTTCATTCCCGTGATCTTCATGGTTGTCTCCGGCGCCGCCATTGCCGGTGTGTACTTCTACAACAAGAAGCGCAACGCCCGGTAATCGAGAATACGCTAAGCTAAAAAAATCCCGGCAGCTTCGGCTGTCGGGATTTTTTTGCGGCACATGACAGCCGGGGCGGGGGATTTACGGTGAAGTTTTTGCAGAAAAAGGATTCCCATTTTCACCGTCATGTGTTATAATCATAATATCCCCTAAATTTGGAAAGCAGGAGGAATGCAATATGGACAACTATAACGGCAATACCTACGCACGGCAGGACACGGATATGTCTGTCGGCGCCTGGATCGGCACCCTGATCCTCTCGGCAATTCCCATCGTTGGTTTCATCTGCCTGATCGTTTGGGCGGTGAGCAGCTCTCCGGAGAAGCGTTCCCGGAAGAATTGGGCGATCGCCCAGTTTATCCTAACGCTGATCGTTGTGGCTTTCACCATTCTGGTGTACGCCATCACCGGCGGCGCGTTTCTGGCGTATCTGCTGAATTAAGACAAATCCCCCAACCCGGATTTTCCCGGGTTGGGGGACATCTTTTTTGTTTCAGCACTGACGCATCAGGCGGATGTAGAATTCTACGGCCTTGGCGACGGTTTCCAGACGGATGCGCTCGTTGTTGCCGTGGATGGTGGAACGTTCTTCGGCGGTCAAGTCCATGGCGGAGAAGCGGTAAACGTGGTTACTCAGGTCACGGTAGTGCCGGGAATCGGAACACTGCACCATCAGGTACGGCGAGACGATGCAGCCCGGCCATGTGTTGGCCACGGCAGAGGCGACCTTCTCCCATGCGTCGCAGCCGGTTTCGGAGACGGGACTTGGCTCGAAGGATTCCAGAGACGTGATCTCCACGGCGGGGTCGTTGACGGCCTTTTCCAGATACGCCAGCGCGGAAGCGACGCTGTCGGCGGGATTCAGGCGGATGTTGGACACCATTTTTGCTTCGGGAGGAATCACGTTCCGGGCGGAGCTGCCCTCCATCTGGGTGAAGGCCACGGTGGTGCGCACCAGCGCATTCATTTCACCGCCGCTCTTTTTGCCGAGAGTGTCAATGATCCAGCCGAAGCACCACATGTTGGCGAAAATCACCCGGTACAATGGCGTTGAATACCGTCCCAGCGTGTCGAACATCTGGGCAGCGGGGCCGTCGATGTGGGCCTTGAAGGGATGATCCTCCACCCGCTTGCAGGCCGCCGCCAGAACCCCCACCGGGGTATGGGGCTTGGGTGCGGAAGCGTGGCCGCCGGCGGAGACGGTACGGTACTGGGCGTTCAGCATACCTTTTTCCGCAATGCCGATGAGACCGCAGGGCTGCTTTACGCCGGGGAACACATTCTCCACCACGGCGCCGCCCTCGTCCACCACAATGGCGGGGTGGATGCCGTGCTCGGTGAAATACGCCACGATGTTGGGCGCACCCTGACCGTTGATCTCCTCACCGCCGGAGAAGGCAAAGTAAATGTCCTTTTCCGGCCGGAAGCCCTGACCGATGAGGTAATTGGCGGCGGAAAGAACGCCGTTGAAGGTGACCTTGGTGTCCAGCGTGCCGCGGCCCCAGAGAATGCCGTCCTCGATGACCCCGGCGAAGGGAGGCTTGTCCCACTTTTCCTCGTTGACAGGCACCACGTCATAGTGCGCCATCATAACGGCAGGGTCGCCTTCCTGCTTGCCCGGCCACCGCAGCAGCAGCGCCCGGTCGGGAAGCTGCTGGAAGGTGCAGGTGCCGAACACGTTGGGGTAAAGTGTCGGCAGCAGAGAGATCAGCTTCTGAAATTCCCACTCGTCCTCCAGAGAATGGTCGTTGTAGGACACGGTCTTGCATCGAACCAGCTGGGCGAGGGAATCCACGGCGGCGTCCCGGTCAAAGGCGATTTCTTCCTTGGTGACTTCGGGCTGGGGCTTGGGACGGAAGCGGATGGTGCGGATGGCGACCACGGCGATGAATGCAACCAGAACGGCGAGAATCAGATATCCGATCATGTTTACAGAACTCCTCTCTTATAAAGCAGCCGGGAAACGGCAATGGTGAACAGCACGCTCACAGGCACCATAATGCCCACGGTACCGGCGTTCAGGGCGGGGACGAAAATGAACAGAACCAGCATCAGCACCACCGGCGCGACGGCGATCTTCCAGTTCCGGCTGACGAAGGCTACGCCCAGTCCGCCGAACAGGGCGGGCAGCATCTGGGCAAAGGCCGGCTCCAGCACCGGTGCTTCCAGAACGGGGGTCAGGGGGACAATCAGAATGACGCCGATGATGATAATGACGGTGGTGACGATGGAGGAGGTGGCGATGGCGATGGTGGAGATGACCTCGCCCTCCTCGGAGTTGGCGCTGACGTTGTTCTGCTCCAGAGCGTTGATGGCGCAGGGAAGCTTCAGGTTGGAGATGTTGCCGGTGACAAAGCTGAGGTAGGAGCCGCCCGCGCCCAGCATGGGAACGAAGGTAATTGTCTCAATGACACCCACCGCCCAATACATGGGCGCGGTGGCGATCAGACCCACCACCAGCGCGCCCCAGTCCGGGGCGGCGCCAAACAGGGCGGCCACTGTCAGGGGGAAGGCGAGCAGCAAAATCATCACGGAAATATTCCAGATGGTGCCGCTGCGGTGAACGGAGTCGATGTAGCTAAGCTGCTTTTTCATATCGGCACCTCCTTAACCCAGCCACGCGGTGAGGGGAATGGCGGAAGCCATGCCCAGCACCAGAGAAATGGGCAGCGCGTAATCGTTGACCCAGCTCCACTTGAATTTCTTCATGAGCAGCCCGCAGACCACCATGATCGCAGCGGATACCGCCATGACGCATACCGGCACAAGCCCGGAGGTGGCGGCGTAATCCCCCGGCGTCCACAGGCGGGAGAAATCGCAGAACACATAGCCCAGAAATGCGGAGATCATGCCGATAAACATGGCATTCTGGAAAATATCCGCCCATTTGGCGTCCCGGTTTTCCAGAACGGTCATGCCCCGCAGCAGCTTCTTGCCGATGACAGGCACCAGCCAGATGCCCACCATGATGGACAGGGTCATCACCAGCGCGATGTTGACGTATTGCTGGGCGGTCAGGGCGCTGATTTTGCCAAGCTCTAAGCCCATGGCGCTGACGGCGTTGGATGCCGCGATGGCCTCATAGCTCAATGAGCCGACTACGCTAAGCCGCAGCCAGGGCAGGGGAATACCCAGACTTTTGCTTAGGGTGATGACGCTGATGACGATGGACACGGCCGGGGCGATGGTGAACAGCGCGGCGGTTTTGATGGTTTTTTTGATTTTGGCCTGATCCATGCCGATTTCCTTACTGCGGCGCAGAGCCTTAATAAGGAAGAAAACCGACTGAGCCAGAACCACGGCAATCAGAATTCCGGCGAGCAGGTAAAGCACCGGATGGTTGACGCTGAATTCCATGGAAACACCTCCGAAAAAATAGATGCGTTCATTATAGCACGGCGCCGTTCCCGAAACAAGAAGCAATCCCGCGAAAGAGAAGATTTTCCCGCGAAATGGCCTTGCTATTTCCCGTCGGATAGGGTAAAATGGTGGAAAGTTTTTGGGAAAGAGGCAACGGAAATGACAAAAGCGGCGTTTGATAACGATAAATACCTGCAAATGCAGTCCGCCCACATCCGGGAGCGCATTGCCCAGTTCGGCGGCAAGCTGTATCTGGAATTCGGCGGCAAACTCTATGACGACAACCATGCTTCCCGCGTCCTGCCGGGCTTCCAGCCGGACAGCAAGCTGCGGATGCTGCTGCAGCTGAAGGAGCAGGTGGAGATGGTCATTGCCATCAACGCCGACGATATCGAAAAGAATAAGGTTCGGGGCGATCTTGGCATCACCTATGACCGGGACGTCATTCGCCTGATCGACATTTTCCGGGGCTTCGGCCTGTACGTTTCCAGCGTGGTGCTGACCCGCTTCCATGAACAGGCGCTGGCGAAGGCGTTCCAGTCCCGCTTGGAAGGGCTGGGCATCCGGGTCTATCACCATTTTGAGATTCCGGGCTACCCCTCCGACACCGGCTACATCGTCAGCCCCGACGGCTTCGGGAAAAATGACTACATTGAGACGACCCGGTCGCTGGTGGTGGTCACGGCTCCCGGCCCCGGCAGCGGAAAGCTGGCGACCTGCCTGAGCCAGCTGTATCACGAGCATATCCGGGGCAACACGGCGGGCTACGCCAAATTCGAGACTTTCCCCATCTGGAACGTGCCGCTGAACCACCCGGTGAACCTTGCCTACGAGGCCGCCACGGCGGACTTGAACGACGTGAACATGATCGACCCCTTCCATCTGGAAGCCTACGGGGTCACCACCGTCAACTACAACCGGGACGTGGAAGCGTTCCCTGTGCTGGTGGCGATTTTTGAGAAGATTCTGGGGCATTGCCCCTACAAATCCCCCACGGATATGGGCGTGAATATGGTGGGCAACTGCATCGTGGACGATGAAGCCGTCCGGTTTGCCTCCCGGCAGGAGATCATCCGCAGATACTACGTGGCCATGTGCGAGCAGAAGCAGGGCAAAGGCAGCGACGAAACGGTGCGCAAGTTGGAGCTGCTGATGAAAAAGGCCGGTGTGACCCCGGCGGAGCGGAAGGTGGTCGCCCCTGCCCTGCAGCGGGCGGAGCAGACCGGCGCGCCTGCCGCCGCCATGGAACTGCCCGACGGCACCATCGTCACCGGCAAGACCTCCGATCTTCTGGGCGCGTCCTCGGCGCTGCTGCTGAACGCACTGAAAAAGCTGGCAGGTATGCGGGACAGCCTGCACCTGATTTCCCCGGTGGTGCTTGACCCCATCCAGCACCTGAAGGTTGACCACTTAGGCAACCGCAATCCCCGTCTCCACACCGACGAGACGCTGATCGCCCTGTCCATCTGTGCCGCCACCAACCCCATGGCGGAGCTGGCCATGGAGCAGCTGGACAAGCTGCGGGGCTGCGAGGTACATTCCTCGGTGATTTTGTCCCCGGTGGACGAAAAGACCTTCAAGCGTCTGGGCGTCAACCTGACCTGCGAGCCGAGATATAAGGGATAAATAAAAATGCAGAATGCCGAAACAACGGCATTCTGCATTTTTTGTGGGATAAAGCTTAGGCTATCTGCTCGCAGTAGATGCACCTGTGGATGTCTGCGGCCTTGTCGGTGCAGCGGAACAGCTGGGGCAGCTCCTGCTCGGTCTGGGTGATGCACTTGGGATTGCGGCAGACACGGTCGTATTCCAAACCGGTCGTGTCGATGGCTTCTTTTGCGGGATTCCGGGCGGCTTCGTCCAGAAGCTTCAGGATGAGCGCCATGCGCATGTACTTGCCGTTCAGCGCCTGACGGAAATAGGCGGCTCTCGGGTCGTCGTCCACCTTGACGCTGATCTCATTGACACGGGGCAGGGGGTGCAGGACGCACATTTTTCCTTTCGCAAGTTTCATTTTCTCGGTATCGAGGACGTAGCTGTCCTTGAGCCGCTCGTATTCCCATGGGTCGTCGAAGCGCTCCCGCTGGATGCGGGTCATGTACAGCACGTCGAGCTTGGGCATAGCTTCCTCCAGAGAGGACACTTCCGTGTAGGGGATTCCCTGATTTTCAAAAACATTATACCGAATAAAACCGGGGATTTTCAATTCCTCCGGGGAAATCAGAACAAATTGAATGCCTTTGTAGCGGCTCATGGCCTCAATCAGGGAGTGGACAGTCCGGCCGTATTTCAGGTCGCCGCACAGACCGATGGTGAGGTTATCCAGCCGCCCCATTTCCCGGGAAATGGTCAGCAGGTCGGCAAGGGTCTGGGTGGGGTGATTGTGGCCGCCGTCTCCGGCGTTGATGACGGGGATAGAGGCCGCCTGACTTGCCACATAGGGTGCGCCCTCTTTTGGGTGGCGCATGGCGATGATGTCTGCGTAGCAGCTGACAATTTTGGCGGTATCCGCCACGCTTTCACCCTTGGAGGCGGAGGAAGAGCTGGCCTCGCTGAAGCCGATGACGCTGCCGCCCAGCTCCAGCATCGCGGCCTCAAAGCTCAGGCGGGTGCGGGTGGAGGGCTCGAAGAACAGCGTCGCCAGCTTCTTGTGGGCGCATCTGTCCCAGTAGTTTTCCGGGTGGGCAATGATGTCCTTGGCGGTGGCGATCAGCCCATCCAACTCGTCTACGCCTAAATCCAGAATGCTGTTCAGACTTCTCATGCGTTCGCTCCATTCACGGCAAGATAGTTTTTGATCCGCGCCACATTTTCGGCGTTGGCGGGATTTTCTTCCAGATAGGCGATGATGTCATACACATCCACCACGGAGTAGACGGGGAAGCCAAATTCCTCTTCCACTTCCTCCATGGCCAGCTTCTCGCCCTTGCCCCGCTCCTTGCGGTCAACCATAATAAATGTGGCGGCGACCTTGACGCCCTCCAGACGGCTTAAGATAGCCATGCTTTCCCGGATAGCAGTCCCGGCGGTGATGACGTCCTCTACGATGACCACGTCCTCACCGGCCTTGGGGACGTAGCCCACGAACACGCCGCCCTCGCCGTGATCCTTGGCTTCCTTGCGGTTGAAGAAGAAGGGAACGTCCAGCCCGTCCCGGCTCAGGGCGACGGCGGCGGACACGGCGATGGAAATGCCCTTGTAGGCGGGGCCGTAGAGGACGGCCTTGCGCTGCCCCAGCTTTTCCCGGTAGGCGCGGGCGTAGAATTCGCCCAGAGTCGCAATTTCCTTACCGGTTTTGATCTCCCCGGCGTTGATGAAATAGGGGATTTTCCGGCCGGATTTGGCGGTGAAATCGCCGAATTTCAGCACACCGGCCTTCTCCAGAAACTGAATGAATTCTCTTTTGTAGCTTTCCAAAATGCTTCCTCCTTATTTCAGTCGCAGAATTCCGCCACGCAGCGTTCATAAGCGGCCACGGGGTCGGCGGCGGCGGTGATGGGACGGCCGACCACGATGTAGTCCGAACCGATGGCCTTGGCGGCGGCTGGGGTCATCACCCGCTTCTGGTCGCCTACGTCTCCGTCGGCGAAGCGGACGCCGGGGGTCACGGTGAGAAAGCGCTGACCGCAGCGCTCATGCACCTTCCCCGCTTCCAGAGGAGAGCAGACCACGCCGTCCAGACCCGCGTTTTTCGCGGTCTCGGCGTAGTGCATGACCACTTCGTCAATGGGTTCATGAATGAGCAGGTCGGACTCCATGGCCGCCTGATCGGTGGAGGTCAGCTGGGTCACGGCGATCAGCAGGGGACGGGTGCCGTCCTCCCGGGTCAGCCCTTCCAGCGCGGCCTTCATCATGGCGGTGGTACCGGCGGCGTGGAGGTTGGTGATGTCCACGTCCAGATTCCGCAGGACGGACATGGCTTTTTTCACGGTGTTGGGAATGTCGTGGAGCTTTAAGTCCAGAAAAATCTTGTGCCCCCGGGCTTTGATCTCCCGGACGATGGCGGGGCCTTCCGCGTAGTACAGCTCCATGCCGATCTTTACGAAGGGCTTGCGGCCGGTGAATTTGTCAAGAAAAGCGAAGGTTGCCTCGGCGGATGAAAAATCGCAGGCAACAATGACGTCCTTACCCATTATTTCGCGCCTCCTATAATGTCTTTCAGATTCTCAACTTTGTATTTCTCCATGACGGCGGGAAGCTCCCGGATGATGTCCCGGCAGGCGTAGGGATTTACAAGATTGGCCGCGCCCACCTCTACGGCGGAAGCGCCTGCCAGCATCATTTCCACCACATCTTCGGCGCTGCTGACGCCGCCCATGCCCACCACGGGAATTTTCACCGCGCCCGCGACCTGATAGACCATGCGAAGCGCCACCGGGAAGATGGCAGGGCCGGAAAAGCCGCCCATTTTGTTGGCGATGATGGGCTTGCGGGTGCGCAGATCAATGCGCATACCAAGCAGAGTGTTAATCAGGCTGATGCCGTCCGCCCCCGCGTCCTCACAGGCTCTGGCGATGGAGACGATATCGGTGACGTTGGGGGAAAGCTTGACGATAACAGGCTTTTTCGTGACCTTTTTCACCGCTGCCGTTACCTCTGCGGCGGCTTCCGGGCAGGTGCCGAAGCTCATGCCGCCGCCGTGAACATTGGGGCAACTGACGTTGACCTCCAGCCAGCCCACCTGTTCCTCCTTGTCCAGCCTTTCGCAGGTGTAGGCGTAATCCGCCACGGAAAAGCCGGAGACGTTGGCCATGACGGGCTTGTGGAAGCAGGCTTTCAGCTTCGGGAGTTCTTCGGATATGACCTTCTCCACGCCGGGATTTTGCAGCCCCACGGCGTTGATCATGCCGCCGGTACACTCGGCGATGCGGGGCGTGGGATTTCCAAAACGGGGTTCTTTCGTGGTTCCCTTGAAGGAGAAGGTGCCAAGGCAGTTAATGTCGTACAGTTCGGCAAACTCATAGCCGTAGCCAAAGGTGCCGGAGGCGGGGATGACCGGGTTGTCCAGCTCGATGCCGCAGAGGTTCACGCTCAGGCTTCCCATAGAATTTCCTCCTTCCGCATGACGGGGCCGTCCTTGCAGATGCGCTTGTATCCTGTGAGGGTCTTGCAGGAGCAGCCCATGCAGGCGCCGAAGCCGCAGCCCATCCGTTCCTCGAAGCTCATCTGGCCGGAGGTGCGGGTGGCTTTATACACGGCCTTGAGCATCGGCTCCGGGCCGCAGGTGTAGAAATAGGAATAATCAAGATCGTTCAGGGGCGTGGTGGCGAAGCCCTTGACGCCATAGCTTCCGTCGGCGGTGGCGACGATCACCCGGCAGCCCAGCGCCCGGAATTCGGCTTCATAGAACACTTCCGATTGGGTGTTGAAGCCCAGAATCACCGTTACCTGCTTGCCCATGGCAAGCAGCCGTTTTGCAAGGTGGTACAGCGGCGGGACGCCCACGCCGCCGCCCAGTAAGACGGGGCTGTTCCCGGCTGGGGCGAGGTCGTAGCCGTTGCCCAGGCCGGTGAGAATGTCCAGCTTCTCCCCGGGAACCATCCGGGAGAGAATTTCCGTACCCTTGCCCACCACCTTGTAGACGATGGTGAGGGTGCTGCCGTCATAGTCGCACACGGAAATGGGACGGCGGAGGAACTTCCCTGTGATTTGAATGTTGACAAACTGCCCCGGGGCGGTAATGGCGGAGGTGTCGCCGGAAAGCACCATTTTGTAGACGCAGTCCGTCAGGGGGGTATTGGATAGGATTGTGAAAATGCTCTGTTTCATGGTCGCTCCTTCCGGGAATTTTTGGCGTTGCCTGCTCAGGCGTCAATCGTAGAAATCGTCAGCGTGGTTTCTTCCAGCACATCCAGCAGAACCCGGATGGTGTCCAGCGCGGTAAACAGCGTCACGTTATGCTCCGTGGCAATCCGGCGGATTTTTATGCCGTCCCGGCCGCTGGAGCCGGGGTCGCGGGTGTTGATGACGTAGGCAATGTGTCCCTGACGCAGGGCGTTGGGAATTTCGTCGCTGCCGTCGCTGATCTTGCCCAGGACGTGGGTGCGGATGCCGTTTTCCTTCAGGAATGTGGCAGTCCCAGCGGTGGCCTCGATGTTGAAGCCCAGACGGTAGAACCGGCGGATCAGGGGCAGCGCTTCCTCCTTGTCCCGGTCGGCGATGGTGGCAAGGACGGTGCCATAGTTCTGCAGCTTCATGCCGGAGGCCTGCAGCGCCTTGTACAGGGCGCGGGTCATGGTGCGGTCATAGCCGATGGCCTCGCCGGTGGACTTCATTTCGGGAGTCAGATAGGCGTCCAGACCGCGAATTTTATTGAAGGAGAACACTGGCGCTTTGACGTACCAGCGCTCCTTTTCGGCGGGGTAGATGTCGAAGAAGCCCTGCTCCTTCAGGCTCAGCCCCAGAATCACGTCGGTGGCGATGTCCGCAAGGCTGTAGCCCGTGGCCTTGCTCAGGAAGGGGACAGTGCGGGAGGAACGGGGGTTGACCTCGATGACGGACACGTTGTCCTCCGGATCCACAATGAACTGCACATTGAACAGGCCGACAATGCCGATGCCCAGACCCAGCTTTTTGGCGTATTGCAGAATGATGCCCTTGACCTTGTCAGAGATGGAGAAGGAGGGGTAGACGGAGATGGAGTCGCCGGAGTGAACGCCGGTGCGCTCCACCAGTTCCATGATGCCGGGGACGAACACGTCCCGGCCGTCGCAGATGGCGTCGATCTCCACTTCACGGCCCTGAATGTATTTGTCTACCAGAACGGGCTTGTCCTCGTCGATCTCCACGGCGCTTTTCAGGTAATGGCGCAGCTGGGTCTCGTTTGCCACGATCTGCATGGCGCGGCCGCCCAGCACGAAGCTGGGACGTACCAGCACGGGGTAGCCGATCTCATTCGCCGCCGCAAGACCGTCCTCAATTTTGGTGACGGCCTTTCCCTTGGGCTGGGGGATGTCCAGCTCTTTCAGGAGCTTTTCAAAGGCGTCCCGGTTTTCGGCTCTGTCGATGGCCTCGCAGCCGGTGCCGATGATCTTCACGCCCCGGTCATGGAGGGGCTGGGCCAGATTGATGGCGGTCTGGCCGCCCAGAGACGCGATCACGCCGTCGGGCTTTTCAAAATCGATGATGTTCATGACATCCTCGGGAGTCAAAGGCTCAAAATACAGCTTGTCGGCGGTGGTGTAGTCGGTGGAGACGGTCTCGGGGTTATTGTTGATGATGATGGCCTCGTAGCCCGCCTTTTTGATGGTCATGACGGCGTGGACGGTGGAGTAGTCGAATTCCACGCCTTGACCGATGCGGATGGGGCCTGCGCCCAGCACCACGATCTTCTTTTTGCTCGTCAGCCGGGAGACGTTTCCGCCGGTGTAGGAGGAGTAGAAGTAGGGGATATACGCGCCGGTGTGGCAGGTGTCCACCATACGGAAGGCCGGGAACATACCGTGTTCTCTGCGAAAATCGGACACGTCCGTCTCGGAGCATTTCCAGAGCCTGCTCACATATTTATCGCTGAAGCCCATCTTCTTCGCGTCCAGAAGGGCTTCCGGCTCTTTGACGTGGAGTTTCAGGTATTCCTCCATATCCACAATGCGCTTGATGGCGTTCAGGAAATACACGTCGATGGCTGTAATTTCATGAATCTGCTCCACGGTGACACCCCGGTAGATGATTTCCGCAATGGCGAAAATGTTGTCGGAGCGGAACACGCTGATATAGTCCAGCAGCTCCTCCGTGGTCATGTCGTCGAATTTGTGATGGTAGATGTGGTTCGCGCCTACCTCCAGAGAGCGGATGCCCTTGAGCAGGGATTCCTCCAGATTGGAGCCGATGCCCATGACCTCGCCGGTGGCCATCATCTGGGTGCCCAGAATGTTGATGGCGGAGGTGAACTTGTCGAAGGGGAACCGGGGCAGCTTGGTGATGACGTAGTCCAGCTTCGGCTCAAAGGCGGCGTTGGTGTTGGCGATTTTGATGTCCTCCAGCGCCATGCCCACGGCGATTTTCGCGGTGACCCGGGCAATGGGGTAGCCGGAGGCCTTGGAGGCCAGAGCGGAGGAACGGGAGACACGGGGGTTGACCTCAATGAGATAGTATTTGGAGGAATTAGGGTCGAGAGCAAACTGAACGTTGCAGCCGCCCTCCACCTTCAGCGCCCGGATGATCTTGATGGCGGAGTCGTTGAGCATTTTCATGTCGTGGTCGCTGAGGGTCATGATGGGGGCGACCACCATGCTGTCACCGGTGTGGACGCCCACGGGGTCGATGTTCTCCATGCCGCAGATGGTGATGGCGTGGTCACCCGAATCCCGCATGACCTCGAATTCGATCTCCTTGTAGCCCTTGACGGACTTTTCCACCAGAACCTGATGGACAGGGGAGAGGGCGAAGGCGTTGAGACCAATCTCCACCAGCTCGTCTTCATTGTAAGCAAAGCCGCCGCCGGTGCCGCCGAGAGTAAAGGCGGGACGAAGCACCACAGGATAGCCGATGCGCTTGGCGGCCTCCTTGGCCTCCTCCAGGGAGTAGGAAATTTCGGAGGGGATGACCGGCTCGCCGATGGACTGGCACAGCTCCTTGAAAAGCTCACGATCTTCGGCACGCTCGATGGACTCGCTGGAGGTGCCCAGCAGCCTGACCCGGCATTCCCGCAAAATGCCCTTCTTTTCCAGCTGCATGGCCAGATTCAGACCTGTCTGACCGCCGATGCCGGGGATGATGGCGTCGGGACGCTCGTAGCGGATGATCTTGGCGATATATTCCAGCGTCAGCGGCTCCATGTAGACCTTGTCGGCGATGATGGTGTCGGTCATGATGGTGGCGGGGTTGGAGTTGCACAGCACCACCTCGTAGCCCTCTTCTTTCAGGGCAAGACAGGCCTGCGTCCCGGCGTAGTCAAACTCAGCAGCCTGACCGATGACGATGGGGCCGGAGCCAATGATGAGAATTTTCTTGATGTCGGTTCTTTTTGCCATGGTGTTTCTCCTCTCGTTATTTGGCGGTATGGGTTTCCGGAGCGGCGTATACCAGCTTTCCGTCACAGATGGTGGCAATGCACTTTCCATTGACCTGCCAGCCCGCGAAGGGCGTGGCTCTGCCCTTGGAAAGAAAGTCCTTCGGGTCGATGGCGTATGCGGCGTTCAAGTCCCAGATGCTGTAGTCTGTCCCCAGAGGAAGACCGAAGCGTCTGCGGGGATTGACGCACAAAAGCTCCAATAGTTTGTCCAGGCTTAGAATGCCCGGTTTTACCAGACAGGTATACAAAATCGGGAAAGCGGTCTCAATGCCCACAATGCCGAAGGCGCTTTTTTCCAGCCCTCGGGATTTTTCCTCGGCGGAGTGGGGGGCGTGGTCGGTGGCGATCATGTCGATGGTGCCGTCCAGAATTCCATGAATCAGGGCCTCCCGGTCTTCCTTTCCTCGCAGGGGCGGGTTCATTTTGAAACGGCCGTCCTCCTGCAAGTCGCTGTCGTCCATCACCAGATAGTGGGGGCCGGTCTCGCAGGTCACGTCCAGTCCCTCGGCCTTGGCCTTGCGGATGAGCGCCACGCTTTCCTTGGCGGAGACGTGGCAGACGTGGTAGGCGCAGCCGGTTTCTTTTACCAGCTGCAAGTCCCGGGCAATTTGCCCCCATTCGCTTTCGGAGCAGATGCCCCGATGGCCATGGGCTTTGGCATAATCACCGTCGTGGATGTACCCGCCCCGCAAGAGCGAGTTGACCTCGCAGTGGGCGACAATGGGCTTCCCGAGGGCTTTGGCGCGAAGCATGGCCTGCCGCATCAGGTCGTAACTCTGCACGCCCCGGCCGTCGTCGGAAAAACCTACCACGTCGGGCGCCATGCCCTCCAGGTCGGAAAGCGCTTCGCCCTGTTCGCCGACGGTGATCGCGCCATAGGGGTAGACGTGAATGCAGGCGGTTTCCTCAATGAGACGGCGCTGAATCCCAAGATTCTCCACACTGTCCGGCACCGGGTTCAGGTTGGGCATGGTGCAGACCGCGGTATAGCCGCCCCGGGCGGCTGCCCGGCTGCCTGTGGCGATGGTCTCCTTATAAGAAAAACCCGGCTCTCTGAAATGCACATGCACGTCACAAAAGCCGGGAAAAATAACATATTCAGAAGAATCGAACCCGGAAAGACCGGGGGCGGAAAGGGAGGAACAAACCCCTTCGGAAAATACGGACCCCAAAGAAGCAGCGTAAACCTTGGCTTTCGTCATATCCGTCATGCTGATCTCCTTTCTGTAAAAAACTTCATGCATGAACACCGCACCACGAAAATGCGCAAATGCCGGTGCATGAAGTTTTTTGTGCATCATTTCCGGTTGCCCCGCAGGGGCGAGGAAATGGCACATTTCTTATTTTGCTATGCTTTTGCATAGCAAAACGCCCTGCCGGAAAAGCGGCAAGACGGGCGGGATGAGCCGCTGAACTTATCCGTTAAATTATAGCATGGGCAGGAGTGGTTGTCAATTGGGAAAAATGGACATGGATACACCCGAAAACGGCGGGACTTTTGGGCATAGGGGCGCGATTGAACTGCCCCCTTGTCTCTTTCTGGGAGAGGCGGTTGAGCGAAGCGAAGACGGAGAGGGAAAACAGGGGAAAAGCCCTCTCAGTCACCTTCGGTGACAGCTCTCCCAAAGGGAGAGCCAAGGGGCTGCACCCCGCTTCATTTTTCTCCGCTCTCCGGGAGGACTCCCGATTCCTTGAGCCTGTCCAGCGCCGTCCGGTAGCCGCCGCCATATACGAGGCACCGGTTGACCCGGCTGATGGTAGCCGAGCTGGCACCGGTGGATTCCGAGACTTCGATATAGTTTTCGCCGCTGTCCAGCAGGCAGGCGACCCTGAATCGCTGGGACATGGCCTGCAATTCCTTGATGGTGGCCACGTCCTCAAAAAACAGGCGGCAGTCCTCCACCGTCCGCAGGGACAGAATGGCCTCGAAAAACAGATCTTCACCGGGATGTCGAACGATATCCATAACACGGAGTCCTTTCTTCTGGGGTGCTTTCCTATACTTTACCACTTTACCATATTGAATACAAGTCCCTTTTGGAGTTTTTCGCAGGAAAAAGGGGGGAAGAAGGGGCGGTTTTTGTGGGTTCCTCCGAAAAGACAAATGTCCCTGTATGAGATACTTTTTTCTGCGCCAAATGCTTGACTTGCGCCTCCTGCGGTGCTAGAATTGGGAAATAAAATTTCAGAGAGGTGTTTACAATGGAAAGACAAGATATTGACTGGGGCAATCTGGGATTTGGCTACGTCCAGACCGACATGCGCTATGTCTCCAATTTCCGAAACGGCCAGTGGGATGACGGCTGCCTGACCGATCAGGCCACCATTACCATGAGTGAGTGCGCCTGCGTTCTGCAATACGCCCAGACCTGCTTTGAGGGGCTGAAAGCCTACACCACCGAGGATGGACGCATCGTCTGCTTCCGCCCTGACCTGAACGCCCAGCGGATGGCCAGTTCCTGCCGCCGCCTGAAAATGCCCGTGTTCCCCGAGGACAGGTTCGTGCAGGCCGTAGTGGAGACCGTCCGCGCAAACTCCCAGTGGGTGCCGCCCTACGGCTCCGGCGCGACGCTGTACGTCCGTCCGTTCATGTTTGGCAGCGACGCCATCATCGGCGTCAAGCCCGCGACAGAGTATCAGTTCCGGGTGTTCGTCACCCCTGTCGGCCCCTATTTCAAGGGCGGCATCAAGCCTCTGAAGCTGCGCATCTCCGATCTCGACCGGGCAGCACCCAAGGGCACCGGCGACGTCAAGGCGGGCTTAAACTACGCCATGAGCCTTTACAACATCGTGGACGCCCACGAGAAGGGCTTTGACGAGAACGTCTACGTGGACTCCGCCACCCGCACCCACATCGAGGAAACCGGCGGCGCCAACGTGATTTTCGTCACCAAGGACGGCAAGCTGGTCACCCCCAAGTCCGACACCATTCTCCCCTCCATCACCCGGCGCAGCCTGCTGCAGGTGGCGAAGGACTATCTCGGCATGGAGGTAGAGGAGCGCCCCGTGGCGCTGGCGGAGATCGGCGAATTTGCCGAGTGCGGCCTGTGCGGCACGGCGGCGGTCATCTCCCCTGTGGGCACCATTGTGGATCACGGCAAGGAAATTCACTACGTGGGTATGGGCCCCACCATCCAGAAGCTTTACGATACCCTCACCGGCATCCAGATGGGTCGTCTGGAAGCCCCCAAAGGCTGGATCCGGATCATCGAGTAATGTACAATGTTCAAAAAAGGCAAGCCGTTTTTCGGCTTGCCTTTTTTGCACGGAATTACGCGAGAATAGGCTTCAAAGCGTCGGCGAGAACCTTTTCCTGTGCTTCGGCTTCCGCCAGATCCTTGCCCAGAGTGGTGAAATAGGTCTTGATCTTTGGCTCGGTGCCGGAGGGGCGGACGATGACCGTCGCGCCGCCTTCCAGATTGTACACCAGCACATTGGCGGCGGGCAGGCCGGTCTGAGCGGTGTTCTGGTAGTCGGTGATTTTGGTCACCTTGTAGCCGCCAATCTCTACAGGGGGCTTCTCCCGCAGGGAGGCCATGATACCGGCCATCTTGTCCATGCCGGACAGACCGGGGAACTCAAAGGAGTTCACCTTGTTCAGATACCGGCCGTATTTTGCGTAAATGGCCTCCAGCCGCGCCTTGATGGACGAGCCGATGGAACGGTAGTAGGCTGCCATTTCACAGATCAGCATGGAGCCAATGATGGCGTCCTTGTCCCGGACGTAAGGGCCTGCAAGGTAGCCGTAGGATTCCTCGAAGCCCAGAATGAAGCGATCCACCTCACCGGCGGCCTCCAGCTTGGCGATCTGGTCGCCAATCCACTTGAAGCCGGTGAGAACGTTGCGCATTTCCACGCCGTAATCCGCGGCCACGATGTCCGCGAGGGGAGTGGAGACCAGAGACTTTACCGCCACGGGGCGCTTGGGCATGGTGCCTTTTTCAATGCGGCCCTGACAGATGTAGTCCAGCAGCAGCACGCCCACCTCGTTGCCGGAGACCAGCTCGTAGGAGCCGTCGGGGCAGCGGATGGCGATGCCCACCCGGTCGGCGTCGGGGTCGGTGGCCAGCATCAGATCGGCGCCGGTCTTCTCGGCCAGCTCCAGACCAAGCCGCAGAGCCTCGAAAATCTCCGGGTTGGGATAGGGGCAGGTGGGGAAGTTGCCGTCGGGGTACTGCTGCTCGGGGACAATGGTGATGTCGTCAATGCCGATGTCATGAAGCACCCGGGTGACCGGCACCAGACCGGAGCCGTTCAGGGGGGAGTACACCAGCTTCAGTCCGGCGGTTTTGCAGATGCCGGGGCGGACGGCGCAGGCTTCAATGGCGCTGTACAGCGCCTCCTTGCAGTCCTCGCCCACGTATTCGATCAGACCCTTGGCGACGCCGTCTTCAAAGGCCATCATCTTCGCGCCGGTGAGGATATCGGTTTTCTGAATTTCCGCGTATACCACGGCGGCGGCATCGTCCGTCATCTGGCAGCCGTCGGGGCCGTAGGCTTTGTAGCCGTTGTATTTGGCGGGGTTGTGGGAGGCGGTGATCATGATACCGGCGTTCGCTTTGTAATACCGGGTGGCAAAGGACAGAGCGGGGACGGGCATCAGCGCGTCGTAAATCCGCACCCGAATGCCGTTGGCGGCCAGAACGCAGGCGGCGTTTCTGGCAAATACGTCGGAATTGATGCGGCTGTCATAGGAAATGGCGACCAGCTGGCTGCCGCCCTGGGTCTTGACCCAGTTCGCCAGTCCCTGGGTGGCCTGCCGAACGACGTAAATATTCATCCGGTTGCTGCCCGCGCCCAGAATGCCCCGCAGACCGGCGGTGCCGAATTTCAGCGCCACAGCAAAGCGCTCCTTGATCTCATTGTCCTGTCCCTCGATTTTCCTCAGCTCATCGGTGAGGGCGGGATCTTCCAGATCAGCGCTCAGCCAGCGCCTATAATCATCTATGTACATCATTATCACCTTTTCTTCATATAAATGCACGTATAATATAGTTCATCAGGCAGAAAAAGTCAATGCCGGAGTGGGGGCAGCCGCGTTATGGGGGCAAAAAATGGGAGGCGACGGAAATCCGTCGCCTCCCTTGCGTATTTTAGAAATGTTTTCTCTTGCGGTCGTAGACGCTTACAGCAGCCGCGCCGCAGAAGGAGAACAGCAGTACGCTGCCAAGAACCATGACGATCTCGCCGTCGCCGGTCTTGGGGATGTTGTCCTTGCCGTTCTTCACGGACTTCCACTGAGCGACGTAGGTCACGTCCTTGGTCACGGTGTCAGTGACCTTGGGGGACCAACCGGTGAAGGTGTAGCCCTTACGGGTGGGCTTGCCATCGAACTTGGGGGTATCGGTGCCAGACTCAAGATCCTTGTAGACCTGATCCTTGAACGCCTTACCCTTCACGCCGTCGGTGTAGGTAACGGTGTAGAGCTTCTCCCACTTGGCGGTGTAGGTCACGTTCTTGGTCACGGTCTCGGCGACTTCGGGTTCCCAACCGACGAACTTGTAGCCCTCACGAGTGGGATCCTTCGTGCCGAAGGCGGGGGTGCTGGTGCCGTAGGGGATGTCTTTGTAGACGACATCCGCGAAGACTTCCTCGCCCTTCACACCGTCAGTGTAGGTGACGGTAAGAAGCTCGCACTTGACGTTGAAGGTGACGCTGGTCTCCGCAGCCGTCCACTTCTCACCGTTCCAGGTCAGCTCGATGGTCTTGCTGTCACGGTCATCAAGGGTGTGGGGGCCAACATTCTCTTCTGCGTTGTACTTGGCAACGTAATCCTTTGCGTTTACGGTGAGGATGCAGGTGTACGCAGTTCCCTTGCGCTCGGGGTCGGAGACGTTGTAAGTGTCTTCGATGAGCGTGTAGGACTTGTCGTTGTGCGCGGTGGTGGTCGTGCAGTCCACCTTCGCGTTGATGCCCAGCCCCTTCAGTTCATCGTAGGTGGGCTTTTCAGGGGGGCACTCGACGTGGAAGGTGATGGGCAGTTCGGTCTTCGCGACCCACTTTTCGCCATTCCACTTCAGCTCGACGGTCTTCTCAGGCTGCTCGCCGACGATCAGCGCATGGGTCTTGCCCATATCGGAGCTGTACTTCTCGATGATCTTGGCTGCCTTGACAGTGATGGTGCAGGTATAGCCCTCGGAGGCGGTACCGGTGACGTCGCTGACGGTGTACTCACCCTGCGTCGGCTTGTAATCCTTGCCCCAGTGGTTGACGTTCTGGTTATCGCAGACGATCTTTACGCCTCTGCCGATCGCACCCTCAATGTCCTTCTTGCTGGGCTGCTCGGGGGGGCACAGGGTATGGAAGGTGACAGGCAGTTCGGTCTCAGCGACCCACTTTTCGCCATTCCACTTCAGTTCAATGGTCTTTTCGGCGGGTTCACCGGCAATCAGCGTATGAACCGCGTTGCTCATATCAGAGCTGTACTTCTCGATGAACTTGGCTGCCCTGACGGTAACGGTGCAGGTGTAGCCATCGGCGGCGGTGCCCATGACATTGCTGACGGTGTACTCGCCCAGCGTCGGCTTATACTTCTTTTCGCCGTGGTTGACGTTCTGGTTATCGCAGACAACCGCCACGCCTCTGCCAATCGCGCCCTCGATGGCCTTCTTATCGGGCTGGACGGGCTTCCACTGAGCGGTGTAAGTGACATCCTCGGTCACGGTCTCAGCGACCTCGGGGTTCCAGCCGTCGAACACAAAGCCCTTACGGGTGGGAGTGTCGCCGGAGAAAGCGGGAGTCGGGGTGTCCTTCTCCAGATCGGAATGGACATCGTCCTTAAAGGCTTTTCCGTCAACGCCATCGGTGTAGGTGACGGTGTAGAGCTTTTCCCACTGAGCGACGTAGGTCGCATTTTCGGTCACGGTTTCAGCAACCGTGGGTTCCCAGCCGAGGAACTTGTAGCCCGCGCGGGCGGGAGTGCCCTCGAAAGCGGGGGTGGCATCCTCGTACTTTGCCGTATAAGCCTGATCCGCGAATGCCTCGCCGTTCACACCGTCGGTGTAGGTCACGGTGTAGGTGTTCTTTTCCCAAACGGCGTACAGATTCGTCCAGCCGTTCACGGTCTGGCCGGTTACGTCGCCGTTCTGACCCTCACGGCTCCAGAACTTGAAGGTGTAGCCGGTGCGGGTCGGGGTGGGAGCGTCCGCGGTGGGAAGGGTCGAACCAAAGAGCGCAGTGGTGCTGTACAGCCGACCTTCGGTCTTGCTGTGGTCATTCTGGAAGTCTCTCAAGGCTTCCTCACTCTGGAAGTAAACGACCTGGTACTTGTCATAGACCATGCACTTCAAATTCGTCCAGCCGTTGACGGTTTTCTCCTTCAGACCGGCAGGGGGATTTGCGGGGTTCGCCTTGTAGTTATTCCACGCGCCGTCGTCGTACCAGCCGTAGAACTCGTAGTTCCCGGTGTAATAGTCGGCAATGTCGATCGTGGACAGGTCAATGACATGACCCTTCGGCTGGCTTTCGAGCGCGACGTCCTTATAAGCCTTCGAGGTGTCGCCGTTGCGATAAATCACAAGATGGACGGGGAACAGCTCTTCTTCGCACTTGACAGGGAAGGTAATGGGGGTATCGACAGCCCACTGACCCTCTACGTACTTCAGCGTAAGAGTCTTGGTGTTGTCACCGGTCAGGGTGTGCTTGCCATAGTCCATGTTGTACCGCGCCACATATTTGTCAGCAGTGACGGTAATGTCGCAGGTGTAGCCGTCAGTTTCGTTGCCGGCAACATCGCCGATGGTGTATGTTCCACCTCTCAGCGAGAAGTGTACGGCGGCGTGCGTCTCGGGCTTCGTGGTGCAGGTCACATCCACGGGCGCTTTCAGATTGGACAGATCTTCAGCACCGGGCCTTGCGGGCGGAACGATCTCCGTCACGCACGCGACGTCGAAAACAACGGGGGCGCCGCTCTCAACAGTCCAGCCATTATCCGTGTATTTCAGGGTAACGGTCGCGTTGACGCCCTTGGGATCATGGACAGTGCGGGTATTGGTGTCGAACTGCTCCACATACTTCTGAGAGTTGATGGTGACCGTGCAGGTGTAGCCGTTCTCGGCGTCGCCTGCAACCTCATTGGTGGTGTAGGAGCCGGAAATCAAAGTGTAGCCCTTGGCCTTAAGCTCGTGGGCAGCCTTGCCGTTGGTGCAGTTGACGGTGATATTACCGATCAGACCGCTGAGGTCGCCCTCACCGGGAGCCGTGGGCTTATCAGGCTTGGGGGGAGTTGCTTCTTCCCATACGGCGTACAGCGTTCTGGTCCAGGTGTTGCCATTCTTGACAACATCATTGCCATACTGGGATACGGCACACGTCATACCACCAGTGTAGATTGTATCAGACCCGTCATTGGCCTTCCAGCCCTTAAAGACATAGCCTTCCCGGGTGGGGACGGTATTCTTCACCGTAAAGGAGTGGTATCTGATAGATGCATCTGTTGTAGACCACGAATCAGCACTGGGCGCGCCGGTGCCGCCATTGGCATCATAGTTCAGCGTGTATGTATATTTCGTGGTGGGATTGGGATTCTTCGCTACGAGATAAATCGTAGTGCCCTTATTGCAGGCGGTCGTACCGCTCTTGTTAAGCGACCACGTTGTGGGATTGGCATTGGATTCTTTCGACCAACCGACGATCTGGTAACCGCTGTTGACAGAAGCGCGGCCTGCGGCAGCCTTGATATCAGAAATCGCGATCGTGTGGTTGTTATGTGCGGTGTCGGAGTGATTCGTCTTGTACTGGCAAACAAACTGGGTCTTTTCGGAAGAACCGTAATTGTAGCCAATGTTGAATTCATCACCCACATACAGGACGGTGAATCGGACATCGATCTTATGCCCGGTGTTCAAAGCGGCGGGAGCTACACCGGGGTCGGGAATCGGCGGCACGGTCACTCTTCTTGGATTGGTCTTGCCCGCCTCCCATTGGGCAACATAGGTGACATCCGCAGTCACGGTTTCCGCAACGGCAGGATTCCAGCCGACGAAGGTATAGCCTTCCCGGGCAAGGGAGCCGCTGAAAGCGGGGGTCGCGGTACCAGCCGGCAGGTTGCTGACCTGATTGGGAAATACAGCGCCGTCTGCGCCGTCAGTGTATGTAACGGTGAATGTTTTCGGCTCTTCCGGCGCAGGGGGATTCTCGTTATTAGGCTGCTCCTGCGCGGGGGGGTCGGTCTTCTTCTCGCCCTCGTCCACTACGACGGTCTTGGGGTAAGTTCCGTCAGCCCCCGTCGTATCCTCTGCCAACGCAGTCGTGGGCAGAAGTGTGAAGACCATGAACAGTGCCAGAAACAGACTGAAAATTCTGCGCAAACCATGGTTTTTCATCTTGAAATACTCTCCTTTCATTTGGCGATCCATGCCGGAGGCACAGACCGTCTGCACGGTAATGCCATCATTACCTTTATGCCTGAATTATACACAATATCACACCAAAAGTCAATGGAAAAAGACGTCGATTTTCTGCAATTAGGCAAAAAACAGAGCCGTCTCCATGAGACAGCCCTGTTATATGCGGGGATGGAATGACGGTCACTTTTTTCGGGCGACGACAACGAAGCGGCCGTCCTCCACATGGTAGGCGCAGGTCACCAGCGTGATGAGCTTGTCGCCGTAGGCCGCGGTGACGCCGGTGTCGTAGAGCGCCTTGGAGCGGAAATTCGAGATGGCGTTGTTGAAGTCCGCTTCGTCCGCCGCGTCGATGAACTGGTAGAACTTGAAGCAGTTCTCGTAGGTGTAATAGACCCGGTCATAGAAGGCCGCAAGCACCTCGTACTCGCCCTCCTCGTAGAGGGTGTCAAAGTGGATGGTGGGGTGCGCCTGCCAGTAGGATTTGCTCTCATACTTGGGCAGGGAGCGGAACATGCTGCCGTCCAGCATGTTGTGGCCGTAGATCAGCAGATTGTCGCTGTCGGCGGAGCAGTTGGCGTCGATGAAGGGAATGCCGCCGAAGCTGTACTCCCGCTTAAAATTCGTGTGCAGATATTTTTCCGGATCGGTGGGGGTGTGCATCACCGGGTAGTCGATGACGGTGCCGTCGATGCGCAGCCAGCCAAACAGATCGTGGTTCTGCTCATACAGGGGGGCATACTTCGCCAGCATCACCGGCTCCGTCGGCTCAGGCTCCGTGGGGACGGTGGTTTCCGTGGTCGGCCCAGTGGATTGGGTCTCCGGCGGCGTGGTCTCCACGGGGGCAGCGGTGGCCGTGGCGTTTTCCTCCACCATTTCGGAGAGTTTGCGGAAATCACTGCGGGCTTTGCCCATATGGATCAGGATGGCAGCCACCGCGATCAGCGCGATGCAGAACACTGCCACGAGGATGATGAAAAGGGGATTGGGTCCTCTTCTTCTCCGTCTGCGCTGCCCGGCGTCATTGCGGCGGGGCGGGACGGGGGTGCGGGGTGTCTGGAATTTGCCTTGCCTGTTTGCCATGTTTCTTCCCTCTCAATATGGGATGCTCCAGGGCATCCGCCGGAAAAGGGCGGCGACGGAATCTCCGCCACCGCCCTCGTTCAACAGTTTACGTTGTTTTCTTAACGCTGTCTTCTCTTGCGGTCGTAGACGCAGACAGCAGCCGCGCCGCAGAAGGAGAACATCAGAACGCTGCCCAGAATCATGGCAATCTCACCGCTGCCGGTCTTGGGAACGTTGTCCTTGCCGGAGTTGGACTTCCACTGGGCTTTGTAGGTGACATTGCCCGTCACCGTATCGGTAACCTTGGGAGACCAACCGGTGAAGGTGTAGCCGGTGCGCTTGGGAGTGCCGCCGGTGAACTTGGGCGTGTCGGAGCCGTAGGCCAGATCCTTGTGAACTTCATCCTTGAAGATCACCTTGTTCTTCACGCCGTCGGTGTAGATAACGGTGTAAAGCGAACACTTGACCTTGAAGGTGACACTGTTCTTTTCGGCAGTCCACTTCTGGCCATCCCAAGTGAGCACGATGTCCTTGGTGGCATCGTCATCCAGCTCATGCTTGCCTACGCGATACATAGTGCCGCTATACTCATCGACATACTTCCCTGCCTTGACGGTGAGGATGCAGGTGTATACATCGTTCTTGAGCTCGACCTTGCTGACCTCATAGGAGTCCTTCATCAGAGGCAAGGTCGCGTCCTTATGTTCGCCAGTGGTGCCGCAGTCCACGATCACGGAGATCTTCGGGAGCTGTTCAAAGGTGGGGGCTGTGGGCGGGACGATCTCGGTCTCGCACTTGACCTCGAAGGTGACATCGTCCGGTCTGCTCCAGTCCTTGGCCTCACTGTCCCACGTCAGAGTAACGGTCTTGCTCGCATCGTTTTCGTGGACGAGGGTGTGCTCCTCACCCTTGGCGTTGCTGTATGTGGCAACATATCCGGCTGCCTCGATGGTGATGGTGCAGGTGTAGCCGTCCTTGGCATTGCTCTCAACTTCACCGATCGCATACTTGCCTTCGTGCAAAGGGTAGATCGCGGTGCCGTGAACGTCTTTCTTCGTTGTGCAGATCACTTTTATGAAGCTGCCCAGATCAGCGGGGACGGGCTTTTCGGGCGGAACGATCTCGGTCACGCACGCAACATTGAAGGAAACGGGGGTGGCGCGCTTCACAGCCCATGCCTTATCCTTGTATTCCAGCACAACGGTGGCTTCGCCGTCCTTGGGGGTGTGAGCCGAGCCGGTATCGGTATCGAACTGATTTACGTACTTCTCGGACTTGATGGTAACGGTGTAGGTGTAGCCATTCTCGGCGTCGCCTTCGACACCGCTGGTGGTGTAGGAATCGGCGATCAGGGCGTAGCCCTTGCTCTTAGGGGTGTGAGTGGCCGAGCCGCTGGTGCAGTTGACGGTGATATCGCCGATCAGCTTGCTGAGCTCGTCGTGGTTGGGAGCAACGGGTTTTGTGCCGCAGCGAACCGTGAAATTGACATGAGGATAAGCAGTATCAATGGACGGCGCGATCCACTTGCCATCGACATAACTCAGCGTGATTTTCTTGGTAGCCGCAGGAGGGGTATGCGTTGCCTTCTTATCCTGGTCGAACTGCGGCACATAACTTTCCGAGCTGATGGTAACATCGCAGATATATGTACCAACGCTGGATTGACGAGGTGCGCTGATTTCTTTGATAGCATCCTCGATCAGGTCGAAATCCTTACTCCCGTGATTAACGTCTGTATTGTCACATACGATCGTTACCTTGATATTTGCGCCGAGGACATCGTCCTTCGTGGCCTGCTCAGGCACGGAGGGAGCGGTGTCGCACACAACGTTGAAAATAATGGGGAGGGGAGTCTTAGGAGACCAGGTCTTCGTGCTGCTGTCGTATTCCAGAGTGATGACCTTCGGAGTGTGATCGGCGGTGGAGAGCGTATGCCCAGTATATTTCGTATTGTAGTCCTCCACATACGGCTGTGCGTTCACGGTAATATCACACGTGGGAATGTCACCGCTGCTATTAACGTCGCCGACGGTGAAGGAATCATCCTTAAGGGGGTATGCAGCAGCGGGGTGGACACCAGAACCGGCGGTGCCGCAGAAAATTTTCACTACCTCATTGCCCAGCAGAGCCTTGACGTCTTCAGCCGTGGGCTTGGTGGGCTTGTCAGGCTGGGGAGGCGTGGGCAGGTCTTTGCCGCCACTTATATGGACATATGTGGAGGTGCCGCCAGCTGTGTTAAAAGAAAGACCAAACGTGACAGTGCCTGTCGCTGCCGACATATCCTTGTTGTAGATCCATGCATTCTGCGGGAGGTCTGCTTCGTAATTGTCAATTTTCAATTTGACATACAGCTGCCAGCCGGTTTCATTACTCCCTACAAAATGCGCAGTCGCGGAGCAGTCTTTTGAATTGTCGCTGCCGACATCGCTCCTGTTTATGTATTTGAAAAACTTAAATGAGCCTACGTCATGCGTTCCTTTTGTGGGGTTATAAAACGGTGCGCTGTAGCTGGAAATATTCAGCGTAAGCGGCACACTGCTATTGGCATAAGCAGCTACGCCGCCATTCCCGTCCTGCGGTTCCGCAATATCCTCCGCGAACGCAGCCGTCGGCAGAAGGGCGCAGACCATCATCACGGCCAACAGCAGGCTGAAAATTCTGCGCAAACTAGCGTTGTTCATAATGAAATACTCTCCTTTCATTTCAGGTCCGCGCCAGAGGCACAGACCACTTGTTACAGTAACGCCTCCATTACCTTTCTGGTAGAATTATAGTATAACCTGCGCATAAAGTCAATGAAAAATGCTGCCGATTTTTGGAGAAGTTACAGAATCTTAAGAAATAAATCGAGGCGGTTAAGGCGGCACTTTTACCGGAAATCCTGCCAAAACGGGGGGCGTCTTCTATATCCTGCAACCTCATGATACTGTACACGAATTGGGGTTTTCCCCTCTGAGGGATGTCCACTTTTCAGGGATACCCCTCACCCTCCGTGTCCATTTTTATGGGTACAGTTTACTTCGCTCAGCCACCTCCCCCAAGGAGGAGGCAAGGGGGGCGTCCGCACAGTAAAAATTGGCTCCCGAATGTTCGGGAGCCAATCCAATGGGTGTTGACGGTTAGGCCTTGCCGGCGCAGCCCAGAACGTCCACCAGCTTGTGGCGAACCAGTTCCTTGATGTTGGCACGGGCGGGCTTCAGGTACTCGCGGGGGTCGAACTTGTCGGGATGCTCGTTGAAGAACTGACGGATGGTGCCGGTCATGGCAAGACGCAGGTCGGAGTCGATGTTGATCTTGCAGACGGACAGCTCGGCAGCGTGGCGCAGCTGCTCCTCGGGGATACCCACGGCGTCGGGCATCTTGCCGCCGTTCTCGTTGATCATCTTCACGTAGTTCTGAGGAACGGAAGAAGAACCGTGCAGAACGATGGGGAAGCCGGGCAGACGGCGGGAGACTTCCTCCAGAACGTCGAAGCGCAGGGGAGGCGGAACCAGAACACCGTCCGCATTGCGGGTGCACTGTGCAGCGGTGAACTTGTAAGCGCCGTGGCTGGTGCCGATGGCGATGGCCAGAGAATCGCAGCCGGTCTTGGTCACGAACTCTTCCACTTCCTCGGGACGGGTGTAGGAGGCGGCGTGAGCAGCGACCTTGACTTCGTCCTCGATGCCGGCCAGAGTGCCCAGCTCGGCCTCAACGACGACACCGTGGTCATGAGCATACTCAACGACCTTGCGGGTGATCTCGATGTTCTCGGCGAAGGGCTTGGAGGAGGCGTCGATCATGACGGAGGTGAAGCCGCCGTCGATGCAGGCCTTGCAGGTCTCGAAGTCGGGGCCGTGATCCAGATGCAGAGCGATGGGGATCTCGGGGCACTCGATGACAGCAGCCTCCACCAGCTTTACCAGGTAGGTGTGGTTGGCGTAGGCGCGGGCGCCCTTGGAGACCTGCAGGATAACGGGAGCCTTCTCCTCGCGGCAGGCCTCGGTGATGCCCTGAACGATTTCCATGTTGTTGACGTTGAAAGCGCCGATGGCGTAGCCGCCGTCGTAAGCCTTCTTGAACATCTCAGTTGTGGTTACAAGAGCCATTTGGAATCATCCTTTCTTAAACTGCGGGTCATGACCCGCTTTTATTCCGCTGACATTATAGCATATTTTTCGGGTTTTTCAATATAAATATTTTGATACTTCCGTCCCGGCAAAATGTTCATTTTCACCAGAAAAACGCCCCCCGGCGGTGCCGTCAGTGCCGATTTGAAAGGAAAACCGGAATCCTGAAAGTTCTTCCGGGAAAAAATCAGAATTTTGCTATTTACGTTTGGCGAAAAATAGAGTATAATCTCCTTTGAACAAAATTCAGTAAGGAGTGTATACATCCATGAAACTGTCCCCTCTCCAGGTAGCAAGATACCAGTACAGTCCCAAGCTTCCGGGTATGCTCAGAAACGGGATTTCTGATATTTGTGTGTGCAGCGGCGGCGCCACCGAGAGCGTCGCGGATCAGGAAAAGATCAAGGCGCTGTTCCCCAATACCTACGGCAAAAACGAGATCACCTTCCAGAAGGGTAAGAACACCTCCGCGCCTAAGAAGCAGATCGTGGGCGTGATTCTTTCCGGCGGTCAGGCACCCGGCGGTCACAACGTCATCTGCGGCCTGTACGACGCACTGAAGGCCTGCGACAAGGAAAACGTCCTCTACGGCTTCAAGGGCGGCCCCAGCGGCCTGCTGGAAGATAACTACCTGATCTTCGACGACGAGTATATCAACCAGTACCGCAACACCGGCGGATTTGACATCATCGGCTCCGGCAGAACCAAGCTGGAAACCGAGGAGCAGTTCGCCGTTGCCGAGGGCGTCTGCAAGAAGCACGGCATCACCGCCATCGTCATCATCGGCGGCGACGACTCCAACACCAACGCCGCGGTTCTCGCCGAGTACTTTGCCGCCCACAACAGCGGCATTCAGGTCATCGGCTGCCCCAAGACCATCGACGGCGACCTGAAGAACGAGGACATCGAGTGCTCCTTCGGCTTCGACACCGCCACCAAGACCTACAGCGAGATCATCGGCAACATCGAGCGTGACGCCAACTCCGCCAAGAAGTATTGGCACTTTGTCAAGGTCATGGGTCGTTCCGCTTCCCACGTGGCGCTGGAATGCGCGTTGGAGACCCAGCCCAACATCTGCCTGATCGGCGAGGAAGTGGCTGAGAAGAAGATGTCCCTCGCCCAGATCGCGGACTACATTGCAGACTCCGTGGCCACCCGGGCGGCAAAGGGCTGGAACTTCGGCGTTGCCATCATCCCCGAGGGCATCGTGGAGTTCGTTCCCGAATTCTCCGTGCTGATCGCGGAGATCAACGAGCTGCTGGCCGGCGAGAAGACCGCCCAGTTCAACGCCCTGCCTACCTGGGAAGAGAAGTACGCCTTCATCAAGAATGGCCTGACTAAGCAGTCCATGGACGTGTTCGCCATCCTGCCCCAGAGCATCCAGCAGCAGCTGTTTCTGGAGCGCGACCCCCACGGCAACGTGCAGGTCTCCCTCATTGAGTCCGAGAAGCTGTTCTCCGCTCTGGTCAGAGACAATCTGGCTGCCCGGAAGGCCGCCGGAACTTACAACGGCAAGTTCTCCACCCAGCATCACTTCCTGGGCTACGAAGGCCGCTGCGCATTCCCCTCCAACTTTGACGCTGACTACTGCTACTCTCTGGGCTACAACGCCTTCATGCTGATCCAGTACGGCTACACCGGCTATCTGTCCAAGGTCTCCAACCTGTCCAAGCCCGCCGAGGAGTGGGTGGCAGGCGGTATGCCCATCACCAAGATGATGAACATGGAGAGAAGAAACGGCAAGGACAAGCCTGTTATCCGCAAGGCGCTGGTGGAGCTGGACGGCAAGCCCTTCCGGTTCTTCGCTGAGCACAGAGCCGAGTGGGCGGCAGAGACCTGCTATGTCTACCCCGGCGCCATTCAGTACTTTGGACCCCGTGAAGTCTGCGACCTGACCACCAGAACGCTGGCTCTGGAAAAGGCGTAATCAAGCAAAAAAGTCTCCGGCTTCGCGCCGGAGACATTTTTTCGGTAGACTCAGTCCCTCCGGCGTGGCCGGAGGGACTGGTTTTGTTTTATTCGGCCAGAGAGTAGCTGCTGACCTTCCATACGTCGTTTTCTCTGACAACGACGATGGTCAGGTAGGCAATTTCGCTGTCAACGTTCTCGCGGTAGGGGTAGGCAAATTCATAGGTGCCGTTGGCGTCTGCCTCTTTCCACATGTCCACCGTGACCTCATGCCAGCACACGATCACATCGTTTGTATTGCCGGAATAGGCTTCCACTCCGCCTGTGTAGTCCTTGGAGAGCAGCCGGGGCAGCGTATCCATATCTCTGTAAAAATAGGCATACACAAACTCCGTAACGAAGGCGTTGAGTGCCTCTGTGCCCTGCTGTTCCTCCGACTGAAGAACATACTGGCGGGAATCACGGTTTCACCGTTCACCGTCACATCCTTGCAGTCGTGGAAGCTCATGTCGCGGCCGCCCAGATCCCGCAGGGTGTTGTTTTCCATTACAATGCCCTCGGAGCTCCAGAACTGGACACCGCCCTGGCTGCACTCGTAGATGTCGCAGTTGGCGACCCGTATATCGGTGCAGTATTCCGCGTCTACGCCCAGAATGCCGCAGCCGTAGAGACCGCATTTGTCCACGGTGACGTGGTCGCTGTCCTGGAACCGCAGAACGCCGCCGATGCAGTAACCGGGCTCCCTTGTGTGACCGGCGGTGAAGCCGGAGAGGGTGATGTAGCTGCACGACTGGAAGGTCAGGACGTTGGCGTAGCGGGGGATGGCGGCGATGGTGTGTCCCGTTACGCTGCCGTCATTGCTGCGGATGGTCAGATTGTTCACCCCGTCGATGACCAGCTGGGGGCCGTCAAATTCGTCCAGCCAGTAGTAATAATCGCCCTTGGAGGTGCCGTAGCCGGTGGCGGTGCTGAGGTCGTAAAGCTCTGCGTCCAGCACGATGTCCACGTTGGGGCCGATGGCGGCGATCAGCTCGTCCACCGTGGAAACGTGGATCTCCAGCTGCGCTTGGGTCGGCTCCGTCGCGCCTGTGGAGTACAGCTTGTTCATCTGCTCATCGGTAAGAGGATTGCCTGCGCCGTCCGTGACGGTACCGTCGTCTCCAAACCAGCGGCGGACGCTGCAATTTTCAAACCGGTTGCCGTCCAGAACCATACTCGATTCGTCTGCCGGCGTCTGGGTATCTTCGTGGTACTCAGACTGGAAGTTGAATGCTTCCAGCTGGCTGCGGTTGTTGGAGAACAGATTGCCCTTCATCTGAACGGTGCTTCCGGTAACGATTGCCAGATACATAAGGCTGCTGTCGCTGATTTCGCAGTTTTCCACCGTCACATTCCGGCTGGAACCAATATCAAAATAGGTGTATCCGCCGTATTCCTCGGAGCCGATGCGGTAAATGCGGGTTCCGGAGATGGTGACGTCTTCACAGCTGATGATTTCGGCGGCGCTGCTGGAGCAGTCGTACACGTCGCTGTCCGCGAGGGAAATGTCCTTGGAATCCGCCGCCTGCAATCCGATCATGCCGCAGCCGTAGATGCCCAGACGGTTCATGCCCACGCCGGTGCAGTTTTGCAGGTAAATAACGCCGCTGCTGCACTGACCCAGTTCCAGGGCGTGACCGGCGGTGAAATCCTCCAGCGTGACATTTTCGCAATTCTTCAGATTGATGACGCTGGCAGACCGGGGGTCGCATTCCAGAGTCGTGTTCACCTTGCCGCTGCCGCGGATGGTCAGGTTCTTTACGTTTTGCAGCATCAGCTCAAAGCCGTCGTACTTTTCCGTCCATGCGTAGTAGGGGCTTTCCGAGGGCAGGCCGTAGCCTGTGGCACTGGACAGATTGTAGGTTCCCGGCTCCAGCTGGATGACGGTGTCCGGCGCAATGGCGGCCAGCAGCTCGTCCACATTATGTACGGAAACGGCGTCGGAGACGGAGGTGGGTTCGGTATCCCCGGCGGCTGCCGCATCTTTTCTCGCGGGGCTGGTCACCAGGCACACCGCCACGAAGACGATGGCGATCACGCCCACCAGACTGATCCAGAAGCCGGGCTTCTTATAGGAAAGCACCGACTTGATGCGCTCCTTGACGCTCACCTCGCCGAAGGCCACGGGACAGGCCGCGAAGTGCGCCCGATTGGTGGAGCAGTTCAGCAGGGCGGCGGAGTAGGCTTTCCGCTCCTCCAGCTCCATGAACTGCACCACCCGCTCGTCGCAGGCGATCTCGATGTCCTTGCACAGCAGGATGTAGGCCGCCCACACCAGCGGATTGAACCAGTGCAGCGCCAGCGCCAGAAAGCCCACCATCTTGAACCAGTGGTCGCCCTTGTCCAGATGGGTGCGTTCGTGGGCGAGAATGTAACGCTGTTCCTCGGGGGTCATGCCCATGGGGATGTAGATATTCGGGCGGATGAAGCCCAGAATAAAAGCGGTCTCGATGCGGTCGCATTCCCAGCCGCCAGGGATCTTGACTGCCTCCCGAACCTTCAGCTTCAGGGTCAGGTAGGTGTACAGACTGTAAATGCCGAAGCAGCAGGCAATGCCAAGCCAGAACCATGGCAGAACCGACAGGAAATCAAAGCCCGTATCCGGTTCCGGCGCGGTTTCCGGGGCGGGGGAGGGGGTGCTGATAACAGTGGTGACGGGAGTCTGGATGTCCGGAAGCGCTTCAGGCGTCTGCACCGGCGCCGGGACGTCCAGATCGGCCGGGGAGAAATCTTCCGGCGCGGCGGGCGTCTGGGAACGGCTGATCTGCTGCTGCACCTGTGCCACCGGGTCGGCGCTGGGCTGCAGGCTCAGGTCGCTCTGGATCTGGAAGGGCATCAGCAGCCGCAGTCCCGCCAGCAGCCAGAGCAGGCAGATATACTTTCGGGGCGTTTTTTTCAGCACCAGCCGCAGCAGCATGACGGCCAGAATGACGATGCTGCCGTGGAAGCTGGCTGTCAGGATGTTCTGGAACAATGTGTTCATGTTCGATCCTCCTCGTAATTGTCAATGAGTGCTTTCAGCTGTGCCACCTCGTCCCGGGTGAGCTTCTTACTCCGGGAGAAGGCGGCGATAAAGGCGGGCATGGAGCCTTGAAAGGTTTCCTCCACCATTTCGTCCAGCCGGGACGCCTGCGCCTGTTCCTTGGAGACAAGGGCGGTGACCACGGCGTTCTCGTTCTTTACCACGCCCCGCTCCGACAGACGGCGGATGACGGTGTAGGTGGTGGCCTTCGACCAGCCCAGCTGCTCCTTGCACAGCTCGACCAGATGGGTGGAATTGATCGGCTCATGCTCCCACAGAATCAGGCAGAAGCGGTATTCGCTTTCAAAGATTTTGGGCGCTTCCAATCAGAATACCTCCTTTGGGTGTATCTGGAAATACAAAAGTTTAATGAATTAAACCTTTCGGAAGATAGTCTAACATAGTAAACCCCCATTGTCAAGGGAAAAATTACAAAATTATGACAAAACTGAGAAAATCTGGAAAAGTTTCGCAACAGAAAGCCATGGGAATTTTTCCAAAACAGCGGAGAAAGCCGCGCTTTCTCCGCTGTTTTCGGAACAATGGTTATGCGTTTGCGGCATTTCCTTCCCGCTGCTGGCAGGTGAACAGAATGACCTGACGCGCTTTTGCCATGTCCTCCAGAATGGCCAGCGCCGCCTGCATCCGGGTATCGTCGAAGCGCACCAGCGCGTCGTCCAGAATCAGCGGGGAATCCGGGGTCAGTTCTTCCGCCACAGCCAGACGAAGGGCGAGGTACAGCTGGTCGATGGTGCCGTCGCTGCGCCACAGGGCGTCGTGGAGGGTTTCCTCGTCACCGGTTCCGGCCTGGAGGGAGAAGTCCTCGCCCATGGAAAGGCGCTGGTAGCGCCCGCCCGTCATGGCGGAAAGATAGGTCTGCGCCCGCTGGGAAATCCGGGGGGCGAATCGCCGCTGTAACTCCGACCGCGCCTGCGCCAGCGTCTCCTGGGCGATGGTCAGGGCGGTATAGGTCTTTTCCAGCTCCGCAAGACGGGCGTTGACCGACGCCAGCTGCTTTTCCAGCTGCGCCCGGTCGCCCAAGGCTTCCATCCGGCCTTTGTACTGGCTGATGCGGCTTTGCAGCCGCTGCTGCTCCTCAGTGCAGTCCGACAGCAGTCGCGCCGTGTCCGCCGGGGAATGGGTCAGGGTATCCACGCCAACGGGAGGCCGGACAGGCTTTGCCATGGCGCTGAGGGTATCCACCAGATTTTGCGCCCGCTGGGCTTCCCGCCGGGCGGTGTGGTAGGCTTCCCATTTGTTCGTGATCTGCTGCCAGAATTCCATGACAGCATCCGGCTCCTGTGCGCCGCACAGGGAATCCCGGCGCTTGCGCATAACCATCAGACGCACTTCCACGTCTCCCTGGGCGTCCTGATATTCCTTCTGGGCGGCGTTGTACGCCCGGAGGGCAGTCTCATATTCCCGCAGGGAGTCCGTCCAGTGGGCGGGGTCGGCGGTTCCGTATTTCTTTTCCAGTGCCTCGGTCTGCTTTTTAAGCCTTTGCATTCCCAAGAGGCTGAGCGCCTGAAGAAGCACGGAGACCATACCGAGGATGCCCGCCGGGAGGTAATTTCCCATTACCAGCAGCGCAATCGCACCGGCCATGATGATAGCGCCCAGAATCAGCAGCAAAATCGGCATTTTGCTGCCCCGCAGACCGGTCATGGTCTGACGGTCCGCGTTGACCATTTCCATGGCTGCCGTCACGTCCATGTCAGCGAAGGGGTCCTTCTTCGCCGGGGGCAGGGGGGCGCGGGGAAGCATCTGCAGCTCCATCTGCAGGGCGTTCCACTCGTCGCGGAAGGCGCGCAGCTCCTTGAGCTTCTTTTCCGCGTCCTCCTGAGACGGCAGCTTTTCGCAGGCGGCTTCCCGGATGGCAAGTAAATCCTGCGCCTGTTCCAGCGCTTCCCGCGCCTGCGCGACCCGCCCGGCGTCCGCCTCCGCGGCGGCATAGTCCAGCGCGGCCTGATGGGTGTTCAGCTGCTGCAGCCATGTCTTGACGTCGTCCAGACGCATTTTCAGCTTCTTCACCTGTGCGTCCAGCGCGTCCAGTTCCTCGACCTTATCCTGTAAGGCGTCCCGCTGGCTTTCCAGCTGGGGGAGAAGACCGCTTTTGTTGAAGCGGCAGCGGTTTTTCAGGTCCCGCAGATTTTTTGCCAGCTTGTCGCTGGTACCGCTTTCGTCGCCGGTGGTCACGAGGTCGTTGAGCCTGCGTCGAAGTGCTTCATCCTGCGTTACGGGCAAGTCCGACTGACGGATAAACCCAGCCCGGCGGAACACCGTCTGCTCCACGCCCAGCAGCTGCTGGCCGCAGTTCGCTGCCGTCAGCTCCGGGACAGGCAGCCCGGAATCGGTTTCGTACGCCTTGAATTCACCCAGAGGGACTCGACCCTTGGTGCGGCGCTCAATGGTAATGTCCCGGCCGTTCCAATTCAGGTCAATGCGACCCGCCATGGGATTGCCCGACCATGGGGCGTAGCGCTCCTTGTCGGCGAGGGTGGTTTTCGTGGTTTTTGCCCGGGTGTCCAGACCGTAGAGCATGGCGACAAGAAAGGCGCACCACGTGCTTTTGCCCCACTCGTTGGGGGCAGTGAGGATGTTCAGCCCCGGCTGGAGGGTCAGCTCCGCGTGCTCCAGCTTGCCGAAGGTGGCAGTCATTTTGTAGATTTTCACAGCGTGACCTCCCGTCCTTCCAGCAGCTTCCGGGAAATTTCCGCCGCAAGCTGAATGTCTTCCCGGCTGTCAGGGTCGGCCTCCATGGCCTCCCGGAGTAGCCGGAAATACACGCCCTCCAGCGTGTCCGCGCCGGTGTCCCCCCAGATGTCCAGCGGCGGAAGCGTCTCGTCCCGGAGCGTCAGATTGGGAACGGCGGAAAAACGCCGCGTGAGCTTGGCAATATCCGCTTCGCCGCTTCCCGTAAGGGTGACCCGGAAAAAGTCCCGGCTTCCCGCGGGAGGCAGGATTTTTTCCAGCGCCGCTTCCGCGCCGGAGGAAATGTCCGCTTTCAGCTCGTGGAAGCGGATGGTGTCCAGCGCCACCGCCCGAAGGGAGGCGCTGTCCTCCACGGTCACGATGCACACGCCCTTTTCGCCGGTTTCGTCCCAGCCCCGCCCCATGGGGCAGCCCGGCCATGCGCACAGCGTCCCACCGGCGTGAAACGCGCCCGCTTTATGGATATGTCCCAGCGCCAGATATTGCAGCCCCGAGTCCCGCACCTGCTGGGCGGTGATGGGGCAGTAGGGGGAGTCCTTCCGGGTGGGGTCGCCGTGAAGCACGGCGATGCAGTATTTTTCGCTGCCCTCCGCATGGAAATTCTCCAGCAGGGGGGCACTGTCCATGCTCTGGTAGCCCGCGCCATAGACCCGGCAGTTCAGGTCGGGAATCGTGACGGCTTCCAGTTCGCCGGTGAACACATAGACGTTTTCCGGCCAGCTTTCTTCCAGCCAGATAGAGCCGGGGGCGCAGAAATCGTGATTGCCCGGCGTGATGAAGACCCTTGCGCCGCACTCGGACAGCGCTTTTTTGAGGGCTTCCACCGTCTCCCGGGTGGGCTCACCGTCAAAAATATCTCCTGCAAGGAGCATGAGATCGCACTTTTCCCGGCGGCAAAGCTGGGAAATTTTGCCGGGGATACTCTGCTGCTCCTGCTTTAGAAGCGCCCGCTGGCTGTCGTCGAAGCCCGCGAAGGGGGAGCCTAAGTGCCAGTCGGCGCTGTGTAAAATTTTCAGTCCCATTTGTCGACCCTTTCTGCCTTGCGGCATTTTCCGGTTTCCGAATCGATGGTGAACAGCACGGCCTCGATCTTGGACGCGCCCTCCGCCCAGCGGTAGCGCTCCGGCAGATCGCCCCGGAATTTGGCGATGGACAGCTCCGGCCGGATGCCCAGCACGGAGTCCCGGGGGCCGGTCATGCCCAGGTCTGTGACGTAGCCCGTTCCCTTGGGCAGCACCCGGGCGTCCGCCGTGGGAACGTGGGTGTGGGTCCCCCACACGGCACTGACCCGCCCGTCCAGCATGTAGCCCATTGCCAGCTTTTCCGAGGTGGCTTCCGCGTGAATTTCCACCAGAATGATCTTCGCGGTGATTTGCTTGAGAATTTTGTCCACCATCAGGAAGGGATTTTCCGGACCGTAGTCCATATTGCACCGGCCGATGAGGTCGATGACGGCCACGTCGCCTGCCGCCGTCTGCACCACCTGCCAGCCCCGCCCCGGAACCTGAGGGGCATAATTGGCCGGACGGATGATCCATGGGCAGTCGTCCATATAGGGGACGATCTCCCGCTTGCTCCAGGTGTGGTTGCCCATGGTGATGATGTCCGCACCGGCATCCAGAATGCTGTCCGCCTGATTGGGGGTGATGCCCACCACGGCGGCGTTTTCGCCGTTGACCACCGCAAAGTCCGCATGATACTGCCGCTTCATCTGCCGCAGATTCCGGCGGATCTGCTCCAAGCCCGGATTGCCCACCACATCGCCAACCGCCAATACCCGAAAGTCCATAGCTGCCTCCACACTTAAAATAAGGTGTATATTATAGTACAGAATTCCCACTTTCGCAAGCCTTAAGACGCAGAAAGGCAGAAGCGCGGCCAAATGCCGACGCTTCTGCCGGGAAATCAGTTTTTCTTACCCTTTACCAGGAAAATCGCAACCAGGGAGCTGACCAGCAGCAGATACGGATAGAACAGATACCGCATGATGGAGAACGCCGACAGGGCAAAGCCCATTTCCGCTGCCGCCGAGATGGCCACCAGCATCTGCGCACCGTAGGGGATAATGCCCTGAAAAATGCAGGAGAAGGTGTCCAGCAGGCAGGCCGTGCGGGAGGGGGAGATGCCGTAATCCTCGCTCATTTCCTTGGCAATGGGGTTTGCCATGACGATGGCGACGGTGTTGTTGGCAGTGGCGATGTCCATGGCGCCTACCAGCAGACCCATGCCCAGCTGACCGCCTTTTTTGCCCCGGAAGACCTTCCGGATGAAGCACAGCAGCGCGTCAAAGCCGCCGTAGACCCGGATCAGGGCGCACATCGCGGCCACAAGGATGGCAACCATGCTGGTCTCGAACATGCCCGCAGCGCCGTTGCCCATGCTGGCGAGAAGTGCAGTGGCTTCCACCTGCCCGGTCAGGAGCATGATGATAGCGCCGGAAACGATGCCCGTCAGCAGAACGATAAACACGTTGATCCCGGCAACGCCTCCCGCCAGAACCAGAACGTAGGGGAGAATCTGAATGAGATCGTAGCTTTCATCAATGGGCGCGGTGTCATGCCCCATGGTCAGAAGCAGGATCAGCACCAGCGTGGCGATGGCCGCGGGCAGGGCGATCCAGAAATTGCCCTTGAATTTATCCTTCATGGCGCAGCCCTGACCGTTGCAGGCGGCAATGGTGGTGTCGGAGATGAAGGACAGGTTGTCGCCGAACATGGCACCGCCCACGACGCTTCCGGCACACAGCGCCATGTCGAAGCCGGACGCCTGGGCGACCTCCAGAGCGATGGGCATAATGAGTGTGATGGTGCCGACGGAGGTTCCCATGGCAGTGGAGACGAAGCAGGCGACCACAAACAGCACCGCCACGGCGAACCGGGCGGGGATGATGTCGAGCATGAAGTAGGCGACGCTCTGGGCGGAGCTGCGCCCCACCACGCCGACGAACGCGCCCGCCGTCAGGAAGATCAGCAGCATGGTGATGATGTTCTTATCCCCCACGCCCTGCCCCATGATGACAAGCTTTTCCTCAAAGGGAACCGCCCGGTTCTGAAGACAGGCTACTAAAATAGACACGAGAAACGCGATGACGATGGGGATGTTGTAAAAGCCCATGGGGATGTGCAGACCGTACTCAAACAGCAGCCCCAGCCCGAGATACAGCACGAGAAAAACGCCGATGGGCAGCAGCGCGATGGGATTTCCTTTTTTCATGTTCCAAACCTCTCAACGAACAGATTTTGCGTATTCTGTGGGGGTAATGCCGAACTTCTCCTTGAACTGTCGGGAGAAGTGATGCACCGTGGAATAGTGGAGCTGGGCGGCGATCTCCGTGAAATTCAGGTTGTTTTCCCGGATCATCTGCTTGCTCTCCTGAAGCTTGATCCGGCGGATATACTCGCCGGGGGAAATCTGCAGATTCTTGTGGAACAGCGCCGTGAGGTAGCTGGGGCTGACGTCCACCTGCCGGGCGACCAGCGGCACCGACAGCTTCTCCCGGATGTGGACGCTGATAAACTGCTGCGCCTGACGGATGATCTCGTTCTCACTGTGGACGGCGTTGGAGGTCTGCAGCTTTCCTGCCCTGGGGGACGCGGCCTCCCGCTGAAGCTGAAGCAGCAGCAGATTCAGCTGGTAGAGGATGATGTCGTTGGAGTAGGCGTCCATAAATTCCTGCTCCCGGAGCATATTCTGCAAAAGCGCGGCTACGCTCTGGGGCGCGGTGAATTTCCGGTTCAGCAGGGGAGCAAGGTCAACGCCGCTGACGTCAAAGGAAATGGTCACGAACCGGGGGGCGACGCCGATGTCGGCGTACTGCATATGCCACTGCCCCGGGCCGTAGAGGACGATGTCTCCCTGCCTGAGCAGAAGGTCCTGCCCGTCTACCACGCTGTGCAGCGCGCCCTGATCCACGTAGGTCAGCTCGGTCATGGGGTGGGATTCCCCGGAAAACAGGAAGCCCTGCTCCTTTTCCTGATAGAAGAAGGTGTAAATGCCCTCCACCCGCAGCTGATGCTCCACCCGGGCACTGCTGGGGGCGCGGCGACCCAGCTCCTCCGGCGGCTCCTGAGCGGACACCATCACTGTGGCGTCCCCCTGAAACGGCTCCAGGAGGAAGTAGACGCCCTTGCGGAGAACGGCGGGCTTGTCCAGATAGAAGCGCTGGTAGGTCTCCCCGTCCGTGCTGGCGGACAGGACGCTCATGCCCATGCCGCAGCTGATCCGCGTTTCCGATGCGGCGCGGTAGATCACAGCCTCCGCTTGGGACAGCCGTACCGCGGCGGCATCGTCCCGGAACAGATTCCTGTCCGTCTGGGTGCGCTCGGACGGAACGCTGCCGAAGCAGCGGAACGTGACCTGATTCAGATTGCGGATCATGGAAATCAACCCCCGGAAAAAAGATGGCTCGCGCAAACCAGCCGTATAAGAATTATTATATCGAAAAAAGAAAGGAATGGCAAATGGTTTTCCGCGCGTTCCGAAAAACCGTCAAAACGCCCAAAGAACGGCGATTCCTGCCATGTACCGTACCTGCGTTTTCGTCGGAAAACGCCCTGCCCAGAGGGGGAAACTCCGGTTGGTCATTTCGCCGGTTTTGGGGAAGGCGTGACCCGCAGACAGCAACAGCCGGGGCAGGTCTGAAGCCTGCCCCGGCTGTTGGAAATTATTTGAAGAACGATGCCTTACCGCTGATACTCAAACTCAAAATCGTAAATATCCACGGTGTCCCCGTCGGCAATGCCCATTTCCTCCAGACGGGCGAACAGACCCACCTTGCGGAGCTGCTGGTCAAAATAGTTCCGGGACTCGTAGTCCTCAAAATTGATGTTCTGCACCAGCCGTTCCAGCCAGACGCCGGTGACCAGCCATGTGCTGCCGTAGTGCTCGATGTCGAAGGCGTTGGGGTCGGTAGGCTCGGCGATGACCTCCACGTACTCCGGCTCGTAAATGGTCACAGGGGGCAGGGTGCGCAGCCGCTCGGCTACCGCCCGCATAAGATTCCGGGTGCCCACGGTGGTGCCGGCGGAAATCTCGTACAGCTCGCAGCCCGCTTCTTCGGCGGCGGCGCGGAGCCGCTCCAGATTGTCGCTGTCCGGGGGCAGCAGGTCGGTCTTGTTGGCGGCCACGATCATGGGGCGGTTGCTGAGGTCGATGCTGTAGTTTTTCAGCTCGGCACAGATGGCGTGGAAATCCTCCACCGGATCCCGCCCCTCGCTTCCGGACACGTCTACAACGTGAACGAGCAGACGGCAGCGGTCGATGTGCCGGAGAAAATCATGCCCCAGACCCGCACCCTCGGCGGCGCCCTCAATGATGCCGGGGATATCCGCCATGACGAAGGACACGCCCTCATCTACATAAATAACCCCCAGATTGGGATACAGGGTCGTAAAGTGATAGTTGGCGATCTTCGGGTGGGCGTTGGAGGTGACGGAAAGCAGGGTGGATTTACCCACGTTGGGAAAGCCCACCAGACCCACGTCCGCCAGAAGCTTCAGCTCCAGAATCACGTCCCGCTCCTGTCCCTTGAGACCAGCTTTGGCAAACCGGGGAACCTGACGGGTGGGGGTGGCGTAATGGGCATTGCCCCAGCCGCCCCGTCCGCCCTTGGCGAGAATGAAATCCTCGCCGGTGGACATGTCTACGATGATCTGGTTCGTTTCGGCGTCCCGCACAACGGTGCCCCGGGGGACTTCGATAATTAGGTTTTCGCCCCGTTTGCCCGCCATTTTCCGACCCTGACCGCTGACACCTGCGGCGGCCTGATACTTGCGCTTGTAGCGGAAATCCAAAAGAGTGGACAGGTTGTCGTTGACCCGGAGAATGACGCTGCCGCCATGCCCGCCGTCGCCGCCGTCCGGGCCGCCGGAGGCCACATATTTTTCCCGGTGGAACGCCACCGCTCCATCGCCGCCCCGTCCGCCGATGACGGTGATGCGCACTTTATCCACGAACATAGTTGTACGTCCTCCTAATCTATGGAAGTACGGGTACTTCCCTTTATTCAGCCGATTCTGCTGGCCAGCTCGAAAGCCAGCAGGGCAATTTTTTCCTTGTCTGATAGCCGGGCGTGTCCGGACAGGCTTCTGGGGTCCCACTGGGGGTGATCCAGATTGTCCCCGGCATAGAAATACTGAAAGAATTCCACACCCCGGAAATCGCACATGGCCTGCATGGCCGCACACTCCATCTCCACGCACACCGCACCCATGCGCCGCCGGGCAGCGACCTTTGCGGGGGTCTCCCGGTAAAAGGCGTCCGTCGTCCACGCAGCGCCCTGCACATAAGGATACCCAAATTCCCGAAGAACCTCGATAAATTCGGGAATATAGCGGGTGTTGACGTCGATCAGATCGCTTGCCGGGGCATAATGATAGCTGGTGCCCTCATCCCGGATGGCTTTTGTGGGAATGATGATGCCGCAGTCCTCGATTCTTTTGTCCAGAACGCCGCAGTTGCCCAGCAGGATGAACCGGCGCGCGCCCATGGCGATGATCTCCTCAAACTGCCCCACACAGGCTGGCGCGCCCACCCTTGCTTTGCAGAAGCCCAGTCGGCTTCCCCGGTAGGTGACCTCATAAATGGGCCAGTCTCCGTCCGCGTCGCGGGTCTGGGCAATGCGCTTACCCTCCAGAAATGCGGCCACGGAGGCAAAAAGCTGGTGGGAAAAGACGGCGACCACCGTTTCCGGGAAATTCTCCACCGGTTTTATGTAGTCCGGGTTGATGACGGCGCGGGGCGTGGGGTCAAATTCCGTTAAAAGCACGACGGATGTCTCCTTCCTGTGGCATGCGCACAATGGCGCGGTATTATTTCGGAGTTTCCTTATAAAAAGGCTGCCGCAATCAGTGATGCGGCAGCCTTCCTTGTCCAGATGATCTTACTGCTCGGCGTACACGGAGCACTGCCGGCGATCCTTGCCCAGACGCTCAAACTTGACGGTGCCGTCAACCTTGGCGAACAGGGTGTCGTCCTTACCGATGCCCACGTTGACACCGGGATGGATGTGGGTGCCTCTCTGGCGGACCAGAATGTTGCCGGCCAGAACGAACTGACCGTCGGCACGCTTCACGCCCAGACGCTTGGACTCGGAATCACGGCCGTTCTTGGTGGAACCGCCGCCCTTGTGGTGAGCGAAGAACTGAATACCAATCTTCAGCATGGTGTTACACCTCCAAAACTTCGATATTATCAGGATAGTCGTCCCGCAGCGAACACAGAGTCACCAGCATTCCGGCAAGCACAGCCTGAACGGTGTCCTCCTCGTCGCAGGACGCGGGGAGAGTCAAAGTGATGCGGTTATCTTCCCCATCCTTGACCCGAACCTTGGCCTTGGCGCCGCACACATCGTTGATGGTGGCTTCGGCCATGGTAACGACAGCGGAGACGGCGGCGCAGACAATGTCTTTTCCCGGCTCGTCATAATCGCTGTGACCCGAGACGGAGAATCCGGTGATCCTCTCGCCCTCGGTGTGAAATTCGCATCTTGTCATAAATTACAGAGCGATCTTGGTGATCTCCACCTTGGTGTAAGGCTGGCGATGACCGATGTGCTTCTTCTCGTTCTTCTTGGACTTGTAGCGGATGATGTCGATCTTCTTGCCCTTGCCGTTCTTGACGACCTTGGCCTCGACGCTGGCACCCTCCACAGTGGGAGCACCGATCTTGGTGTTCTCGCCGTCCAGAACAGCCAGAACCTGATCGAACTTGACGGTAGCCTCGGCTTCCGCACCCAGCTTCTCCACGAACACGACGTCGCCCTCGGCAACGGTGTACTGCTTACCACCGGTTACGATAACTGCTTTCATTTGTTTCACCTACTTTAATTGTGTAGTCTCGCTCTGGGGGCGCGGTGATTTTGGACGCACCGACTGAAAGCCCCTTCAATGCGGCTCGTCTATTCTAGCATTGCATACAGAAAAAGTCAAGAAGTTTATTGGACTTTTTCTTGCGTTTTTCTCTGATTTTTGCTATACTGCCAATGGAATCGCAAATCTTTCCCGGCGAGGTGACTGCCCTGTGAAAACAAAAACGTGGATATTGCTCATTGCGGCCATTGCGGCGGTGTGCCTTGGACTGAGCGCCGTCCTTCTGCTGCCCGGCGGCGACGCCGTTTACGCCCAGATCAGCAGCGGGGGAAAGATTGTCAGAACCGTAAATCTGCGCATCGATCAGCAGTTTACCGTCACCGGGGAAACAGGCGGCAGCAACACCGTCACCGTCCGGGACGGGCGTATTGCCGTCACGGCGGCGGACTGCCCGGACCACTACTGCATGGAGCGTGGCTTTTGCAGCAGCGGCACGCCGATCGTGTGCCTTCCCAACCGTCTGGTCATCCAATTTCAGGGGGAACAGAGCGTTGACGCGGCAGCAGGATAATTTCTGGAAAAAACGCTTGACAAATGGCGAATGGTTGTGTATACTAATCAGGCATTCAGTTGAGTGCGCTGACGGACGATTAGCTCAGCTGGCTAGAGCATCCGCTTGACGTGCGGAAGGTCATAGGTTCGAGTCCTATATCGTCCACCATAAGAAACACCACCTGTCAGGTGGTGTTTTCGCTTTTTAGTGGACGGTATGGGACTTGAACCCATCTGAATGCAGGATGCCAGTGGCATCTTGCGGCAGCCAGTTCAGAAACTGGCTGCATCCATATGATTTTGCCCCACGGGGCAAAATCGGTGATCGAGTCCTATATCGTCCACCAAAACAAAGAAATCCGAACTTGTTCCAGACGGGACGGGTTCGGATTTTTTATTTCTATCAGAAATGCTCCATAGTGACTTCCACGCCTGCGCCCCGCTATCTGAACGGGGCGCAGGCGCTTTTTTCTTTGCTGATTTGCAAAGTTCCAACGTGAAAAGACTTTCTTGTCAGATTTTCGACCCGCCGCGAGTATTTTGACTGCGGCTGTTCCATATAGTGATATACCACTGCCTCACAGGATACGACAGGGGCAGCAAATTGCACTACAATTTATCCGAATACCGATAAATTGGAGGTTTATATTATGGAATATGGGTATATCCGGGTCTCAACAAAGGAACAGAACGAGCAAAGGCAGCTGATCGCAATGCGGGAGTTCGGGATAGCGGAAAATCGGGTCTATATGGACAAGCAGTCCGGAAAGGACTTTGAACGAAAAAATTACAAGCGATTGATCCGGAAATCAAAAAAGGACGACACCCTCGTGGTCAAGAGCATCGACCGGCTGGGGCGGATGCGGATATGTTTGCTTTTTGCAAAAAGTTGTTTGTTTTAACGCTTTCTTTACACGCGTGTCTGCTGTATAATATGGTCAAATTCAACAAACCATTTGCGCTGCGGAACATGCACATTGACAATTTACGCAAAAATAATTGCGTTTTCTGTGCAATTCCGATGATAAACCCGGAACGGCACAGCGGCGGAAGCACTTTTGGAAATGTATAATTTCCGGTTCAGAAAAAACTGCCGGCACGGCGCATGACACCATACCGGCAGCCGCGCAGCTCAGAAGGACTGCCGCTGGAGCCTGCGGAATTCGTTGGGGCTGCACCCGATCATTTTCTTGAAGGAATTTGAGAAGTACGCGGTGCTCTCAAAGCCGACCTTGAAAGCAATCTCCTGCACACTCAGCTCCGTACATGTCAGCAGATTCTTCGCGGCGGTGATGCGGTAGTTGATGAGGTACTTATGCACGGTCGTGCCTGTCGCGTTGCGCATAAGACGGTTGATGTGGTAGGCGTGGTAGTTGAACTGCTCGGCGATCATCTCGCTGGTCAGGTTCTCGTTATAGTGCTCCTGAAGGTAGCGGATGAGCTGCAGCGCGGTGCGTCCGGCACGGTTGTTGGAGACCATCTTGGTCTTCGCGATGGTGATGAGCACGGTCTTGAAGAGGCTCGAGGCTTTCTCGCGGTAGTAGACCTCCTGCGATTCATAGACGTCCAGTATGGTCTTCAGCTCGCCCTCGATGAAATTCATGTCGCTGAGGACAAGCGGCTCGTTGAGCGCGGCGCAGTCGTCGATGTGGTCACGGTATACCTCTCCGGCGGACTCGCCGCCGCTGACGGGGATCGGCGGGATGAAGTTTACAATGTTCGAGCGCTCAAAGCTGTAATCGAAGTTGAAGACGATCATGCTCAGCGGTGCACCGGGCTGGAGCTGGTAAAGCTCCCCCGAGTTTATCAGCGCGAACGTCCCCGGGGCAAGCGGATAGCTGCTGCCGTGTACGGCAAGCGTTCCGACACCGGAGGTCACATAAAAAATGCGGTTGTCACCGGGACAGACCTGTCGCCCGACGGGGACGAAAACGATATTCTGGGCAAACCGGAGATTCGGGTTCATATCACACAGCAGCATAATAACAACTCCTTTTGTGATCGTCACGGAAAGGCATGAAGACAAGGTGATTTATCGCGCAAACGCGCCCGTCGGCGTCTTCCTATCTTGCGGGAGACGGTATGGGGACGGTGCGCCCGCTCTTTCCATTTTTTATAAATTATAGCACAGCGGATGTAAATAATCAAGCGGCAAAGAAAGCGATTTGCCCGAAATTCAAATTACGAAAAATGTTTGCTTTTTATAAATCCGGGCGGGAAATTGTATTGCTATATCGAACGCGGAAGCTTATACTTAAGGCAGAAACGGACCTGAATGAGAAGACAAGAGAAGCAGTGATATGAAAGAAACGGTAATAAATGCTTTTGCGGATAAGGCCGTGTTGGAAAGGCTTTTTACAAATGGCCCGGGCGAGCTTCTGGCGGTCAATTCCAAAGCGAGCTATCTGAAAGCGGGGCAGGATGTATATATGCTCTGTTCCGCCGATCTTGGCATAACGCCCATCGGTATCGCCGTGGACGACTATGCCGCCGCGGCAGCGGCTCTGCGGCTTTCCGCAGGCGGGCGCTTCGACACGGCAGACAATGCGCTTGTGTTTCGCGGCGGGGTTCTGCGCGTGCAGCCGTACCCGCGGCGCGCGCCGCAGGAACCGTGGGGCACTTTCCGCACGGAGAGGATAGAGGCGGCGGCAAGACTGCTCAGCGCTCTTGGCAGGACAAGCGGACTTGTGCCGCTTGCGGATGCCCTCTGTCTGGGGGCGGCGCCGGAAAAAGGTATAGCGGCAAATCCTTTCTGCGCAAAGGCATACGGGCCGCTTGTCCGGCTGAGGGACGGACTTGCACACAATGACGCTGAGGCCGTGCCCGCGGAAGTGAAGAGTCTGCTGGGGCTGGGCATCGGGCTGACGCCGTCGGCGGACGATGTCCTGTGCGGCATGACATACACGCTGCTGCACGGCGCGCGGAAGCTGACCGCGGCGGATGCGGAGTTTGTGAACGCAGTGAGGCGCTATGCCCCGGAACGTACAAACCTCATAAGCGCGGCGATCCTGAAAGCCGTCACGGACGGCGGCAGATTTGAAATGATGGACAATGTGCTCCGCGGCCTTACCGGGGCCGGGGAGGACGGCACGCAGCGGCTTCTGACCATCGGCAGCAGCTCCGGTTCGGAGATGCTGCTGGGAATCACGATCGCGGCAAAGCTTATACATGGGAGGGGACAGTTATGAAACTGCTTGTCAGCAATGTCGGCAGCACATCCTTGAAATTCAAGCTCTTTGACATGCCGGAGGAGCGGGTGCTGTGCGAGGCGAAGATAGAGCGCGTCGGCAGCCGTGACGCGGCGATCATGTCGTACCGCAGCCATCTCAGCGGTGCGCGGTTCAGCGCGGAGGGGCTGTGCATCCCAAGCTACGCCGAGGGCATCGCGCTGTTTCTGGAAAAGCTGACCGGCGACGAAACGGGCGTGATAAAGGGCGTGGAGGAAATAAGCGCCGTAGGCTTCAAGACCGTGCTTTCCCGAGGCTACTACGGCGTACACGAGCTGACGGACGAGGTCATGGAGAACATGCGCGAATACCTCTACATCGCGCCGGTGCATAACGCCGCCTACATAGAGGCGATAGGACAGTTCAGGGCCGTTCTGCCGGATGTGCCCATGATAGGCGTGTTCGAGACGGCGTTTCACCGGGAGATCCCCCTTGAGCGGGCGCTGTACTCCATCCCCTACGAATGGTACGAAAAATACGGCATCCGCAAGATGGGCTATCACGGCGCGTCCCACGGGCACATCGCCCAGCAGGCGGCAAAGCTCGGCAGGGCGGAGAGAGTCATCTCCTGCCATCTTGGCGGAAGCTGCTCCATCTGTGCGATCCTCGACGGAAAGAGCGTGGACAACAGCTTCGGCTTCTCCCTCCAGACCGGCGTGATGCACGCGAACCGTGCCGGGGACATTGACCCGTACATTGTGCCTTTCCTCATGAGCAAGGGCATGGAGCTTGACGACATCCTCCACGGGCTGAGCAAAAACGGAGGACTTCTGGGCGTGTCCGGCGTCAGCAACGACCTGCGCGAGGTCAGCGCCGCGGCGGCGGACGGGAACGCACGGGCAGAGCTGGCGATCAATATGTTCGTGTGCAGCATCGTGCGGTTTATCGGCGCGTATTACGCGGAGCTTGGCGGGCTTGACCAGCTCGTCTTCACCGGCGGGATCGGCGAGAACTCCGACCTTGTCAGAAGCAGAGTGTGCGCGCAGATCCGGCATCTGGGCGTGGAGCTGGACGAGGAGAAAAACAGCGGCTGCCGGGAAGGCACCATATCCAGCGCGGTTTCGGCGGTGCGGGTATCCGTGATCCCCGCGAATGAGGAACTGGGGGTCGCAAGGCAGACCTATGGATACATAGAAAAAATGGAAGGCTGAGAGACGATATGGAACACTTTCGCGAGGTTCAGGACGGAATATTTTTGCTCAAGTCTCCTTTCCCACCCGTGTGGAGCGGGGTGACGCTGGTACGGGGCGAGGAACTTTGCCTCATAGACAGCGGCGCGAGCGCAGACGTGGTTGACGGGGTGATACGCCCCGCACTGGCGGAGCTTGGGCTGGGGCTGGGAGACATCGACTGGCTCGTCAACACGCACTGCCACGGCGACCACATCGGCGGCCACGCCCGGATAAAGGAGCTTGCGCCGCAGATCAGAACCGCCTGCATTGAGCAGGCCGCCCCGGCGCTGAGAGACCCTGCGGCGAACGCCGTGCGCATCCGGACAAAGTACCCCAGGTTCAGTCCGCCGCCCCAGTGCTACCTGCGCGGTGTGGAGCCGGATCGTGTTCTCCGGGACGGGGAGGCGCTGGGGGACAGACTTACGGTGCTGCACACCCCGGGACATGACGGCGACTGCGTATGCTGGTACGACAGGAAAACGAAGACCGCTGTGACCGGAGACTCCCTGCAGGCAAACGGAACCGTGACGCAGGGCATCGCGTTCTATCAGGATATTGACGCCTATCTCGGCTCGGTTGCGAAGCTCAGAACCTGCGACGTCGAGAATATCATCGCGGGGCACGATTATGCCGGGATGGGCTACAACATCGAGGGCGCGGAGAATGTCCGGCGCGTTCTTGACCTGTGCGCTGCCTATACGGAGCAATATCAGCGCTTTGTTGACGAGGCGCTCAGCTGCGGCCTTACGGATACTTCGGTCATGGCCGCGCAGATGATAACGCAGCTCGGCTGTGGAATGCCGCAGAAACTGTTCCTCGCAATGTATACGACGGATGAGCATATCCGGCACAGCAAGTTTTATAAAGGAGAGTTGAAGTAAATGGGCAGGAACGTACTTATTTCGGGTGCATCCCACGGCATAGGAGCGGCGACGGCGATCGCCTTCGCGAAGGACGGCTGCAACGTCGGCATAAACTACCACAACAACAGAGCCGGTGCGGAGGAGACCGCGGCGGAATGCCGCAAATACGGCGTGGACGCACAGATTTACTGCGCGGACATCGGCTGCCGGGAGCAGGCAGTGGGGATGATGCGGGATTTCATCGAGCACTTCGGCACGGTGGACGTCCTCATCAACAACGCCGGCGGCGCGCTGAAAATGCCCAAGGGCGAGTTCTGCGACATGCCGCTGGATTACTGGGATTCCCAGATAGCGCTGAACCTGAGCGGCGCGGCCTATCTGTCCCATGAAGCGATCAAGAACATGAAGGAGCACAACATCCCCGGACGCATCGTGAACATCAGCTCGATCCACGGCAGCGTCACATGGGTCAAGAGAAAGGCACTGCCATACTGCGCTGGCAAGGGCGGCATCGAGATGTTCACGAAGACGCTCGCCATCGAGGTGGCAAAGTACGGAATCCGCGTCAACTGTGTCGCGCCCGGTCTGATCCTCACCGGCGTGATGAGCCGTTATTCCGATCGCGACGTCGAGGGCTTCCGGCGCAAGATCGCCGCGGGATACCTCGCAACGCCGGAGGATATCGTGCCGATGATACAGTTCTTCGCGGATGTGGAAAAGACAAAATACATCGTCGGGCAGACGATCGCGGTCGATGGCGGACAGAGCATCGACGGCGCGATCGACTGTATGCTCGAAGATGAATTTTGAGATAAATCAGTAAACAGGAAAAACAAATGCTCAGGAAGAAATTCCGGAAAGGTGAAAAAGACAATGGCAAAGGTAAAGTATGAAAACATGAGAAGCTGCTGGGAGTTTGGCGAAGCCTCCGAGTGCCGCCGCGGACTGATGTGCGGCATGGGCTATACCGAGGAAGAACAGAAGCGCCCCCTCATCGCTGTGGTGAACAGCTGGAACGAATATAACCCCGGCCATGTACATCTTGACAAGCTTGCCGAGCGTGTAAAGCAGGGCGTTCGTGAAGCAGGCGGCCTGCCGCTGGAGGTCATGACGACGGGTATCTGCGACGGCATGGTGCTCAAGGACCCCAGATATATTGAAGTCCCCAGCCGTAACTCCATCGCCGATCAGGTCGAGCTGACCGTTGACGGCAACTTCTTTGACGGCATGGTGCTGCTCTCCTCCTGTGACTCCGTCGTCCCCGGCCATCTGATGGGCGCGGCGAGACTGAACATCCCCGCCATCATGGTGACCGGCGGCTACATGCCTCTGGGTACCTTCCGCGGCAAGGAAGTCCTGCATATCCATGCGCAGGACAAGGTCGGCACGGCGAAGGCCGGCAAGATGGACATGGATGAGTACAACGGACTCATCGAAAACTCCTGGGGCATCTGCGGCGCCTGCACCTCCATGACCACCGCGAACAGCATGTGCATGATCGCCGAGGCTCTGGGCATGACCCTGCCCGGCAACTCCACCATGTGCGCGACCAGCTCCTCCATCTACAACCTCTCCTACATGGCCGGTAAGCAGATCATGAATCTGGTCAACGAGGGCATCACCGCCAGACAGATCATTACCGAGAACGCCATCAAGAACGCCATCATGCTGGACATGGCAGTCGCGGCGTCCTCCAACCTCATCCTCCACATTCCCGCCATCGCGAACGAAGCGGGCTACGACCTGCCTTGGTGGAAGTACTTCGACGAAGCTTCCAACGAGATCCCGCTGCTGTCTCACCTCGCTCCCAGCGGCCCCTACAACGTCAAGGACTTTGACCTTGCCGGCGGTATGCGCGCCATGCTGAAGGAGCTGCTGCCCAAGCTGCACGGCGACTGCCTGACCGTCACCGGACATACCCTTGAGGAGAACGTCAGAGACGCCGTCGTCTACAACCGCGACGTTATCCACAGCCTCGACACCCCCGTTATGACCGAGCCGGGCATCGGCGTGCTCTACGGCAACCTCGCTCCCGAGGGCGCTATCGTCAAGATCGCGGGCGTCCCTTCCCAGCTCATGACCTACAAGGGTAAAGCCCGTGTGTTCGACTCCCTTGAGGATGGCATTCAGGCTCTGCGCGCCGGACAGATCCATGTGGGCGACTGCTGCGTGCTGCGCTTTATGGGCCTGCGCGGACGTTTCGGCACCACCGCTTTCACCTTCCAGGAAGAGCTGAAGGGTCTGCACGAGCTGTATAACTCCTGCGCCATCATCACCGACGGACGCTTCTCCGGCGGCACCTCCGGCCTTTCCATCGGCTATGTGTCCCCCGAAGCGGCGCTCGGCAGCCCCCTCGGCGTCATCGAAGAGGGCGACGAGGTCGAGATCGACATCCCTGCGCGTAAGCTGCATCTGTGCATCAGCGACGAGGAAATGAACAGAAGACTTGCGGCATTCCATTGGGAGTTCCCCAGCAAGGACTATCCGCGTTACCTCAACCTCTTCGTGCAGAACGTCGGCTCCATGGCAAAGGGCGGTATTTGGGAGACCAAATAAGCCGTGAAAACAGACCTGCTTATTATTGGAGGCGGTCTTGCCGGGCTGACGGCGGCATATGAAGTACTGAAAGCCGAGCCGGGACGCAGAATCACGATTCTGCGCCCCGGTGCGGGGTCATCCCCGTATGTACACGGCTTCAATATGCCGCTGAATCCGCAGGATTCGACGGAACTTTTCATACAGGATACAGAGGCTTCCGGCAGAGGTCAGGGCAACGCGGCGCTCGTTGAAGAGCTGTGCAGGGGCAGCCTTGAGCTTCTGCCGTTTTTCGATGAGCTTGGCCTGGACTTCAACCGCGAGGCGGATGGGAGCTATCAGCAGCTCAGACCCCTCGGGGCATCGTGTCCGCGGGTCATCAGCATCGGCAACGATGCCGGCGGCGCGATCCTCAGAAAGCTGCTTACCGTCATGGAGCAGCACGAAAATGTCAGCGTCTGCACCACGCTCCATGCCCTGCGCCTGATAACGGAAGACGGCAGAGTGTGCGGCGCTCACTGCTTTGACACGCAGAGCAAACGCTGGATGCAGATCAAGGCGAAAGCGGTGATCCTCGCCGCGGGCGGCTTCTGCAGGATATTCCCGTTTTCGACGAACTCCGCCGACCTCGGCGGGGACGCCATGGCAATGGCGCTTGACGCCGGGGCAGAGCTGACGGATATGGAGTTTGTCCAGTTCGAGCCGAGCGCCGCCGTCTGGCCGCTGGCGATTGCCGGAAAGAGCGTGATCACGACGCTTTTCTATGAGGGCGCTGTGCTGCGCAACGGCAAAGGCGAACGGTTCATGTTCCGTTACAGCGACAAGGGCGAATGCGCGGATAAGGATGTTCTGTCCTTCGCGATCGCGTCCGAGATCGCCGCGGGACGGGGAACGGAGCACGGCGGCGTGGCGTTCGACGCAAGCGGCGTCGGGCGCGAACGGCTGGAGGAGGCTTACAGCGCCTACGTAAAGCGCTACCGCGCGGTGGGAATGGACATTGCCGAGCAGGCGATGGAGATAGCCCCGGCGGCGCACACCTCGCTGGGCGGCGTGTACGCAAGACCCGATTGCAGCACGGGCGCGGAAGGGCTGTTCGTCTGCGGCGAGACCCTCGGCGGACTGCACGGCGCGAACCGCATCGGCGGCAATGCCGGACTGGAAACGATGGTGTTCGGCCGCAGAGCGGGCCACAGCGCGGCGGCGTATATGGACACACTCAGCGGCGAACCGGCGGACTGCACGGACGAGATAAGCGACGCGGCAGCCACGGTCAATATCGATGCGCTTCGCGCGGAGCTGACAAAGATCGTCGGCGGGGCGCTGGGCGTGATTCGGGAGGCCGGTAAGCTGGAGCAGGCGAAGACGGAGCTGGAGCGGATGCTGGAACAGATCCCGGAGAGCGGCTGTTACGCGCAGCAGCGCCTGCGCAACGATACGCTCACGGCATACGCGGTGACGCTTGCCGCCCTTGAACGGAAAACATCCACCGGTTGCCATGTCCGCACGGACTCCGCCGGCGAACCGGAGAAATACCGCGTAAACATCCGCTGTGAAAACGGCAGGGCAGTGCCCCGCCGCGCCGAAATCTAATATTATTTCCTGATTAAAATCTTTGATTTCAATCAGGAAGGCATCGCCTGATGGCGCTGCCGGTTTTGTGATTTATAAGGAAAGAAATCACAAAACAAGTCTCATATGAACTCCTTGCCCTTCGGGCAATTAAAATCTTTTCTAAAGATTTTAATTGGAGTTCAGTATAAATTAGGAAACCAGAGGCGATTAGTGTGACAAGTAAATTTATAATCAAAAGAAACCGATATGTGGACTCGGTCTCCCTCATGTCTGTGACCGACAGCGTCAAGAAAGCGGACGGCATCGAAAACTGCAACGCCAGCATGGTGACGGCGGCAAACAGAGAGATACTGGAAGGGCTTGGCTTTGATATCCCGGCGGATGTCGGCGCGAACGACCTTGTCGTCGCCGTCATCGCGTCCGACGAAGCTGCCGCGGACGCGGCGCTGGCGCTGGGTCAGGATCTGCTTGACCACAAGAATGCCGCATCCGGCGGCAAGACCTACGATAACATTGAGGACATCGACCTCGATGAAGACCCCTATGACCTCGTGCAGATCTCGCTTCCCGGCGAGTACGCTGCGGCGGAGGCGGAAAAGGCGCTGAAAATGGGCCTGGATGTGTTCATGTTCAGCGACAACGTCTCCCTCGAAGATGAAAAACGCCTCAAGGAGCTTGCCATCAGCAAAGGCGTGCTGATGATGGGTCCCGACTGCGGCGTCGGCTACCTGAAGGGCGTCGGGCTTGCGGCGGGCAGCTGCTATCACCCCGGCTGCGTCGGCATCGTCGGCGCGTCCGGCAGCGGCGCGCAGGAAGTCGGCTGCCTGGTCGAGAAGCTGGGCTTCGGCATCTCCTCCCTCATCGGCACGGGCGGACGCGACCTGTACCCGGAGATCGGCGGCATCATGATGCTCGAAGGTATCCGCCGTCTGGAGCGCGACCCCGACACCAAGATCATCATTCTGGTATCGAAGCTTGCTGACCTCACGGTCATGAACAAGGTCCTCAGCTTCGCGGATATTGTTTCAAAGCCTGTCGTCGCGATCTTCCTCGGCGCGGACGAGAAGCTCTATGAGGGGCACAGAGTGTATGGCACGTACAGCCTTGAGGGCGCGGCGGTAAAGGCCGCTCAGCTCCTCGGCGCGAAGACCCATGACTTTGGCTTCACGGACGAGCAGATCAAGGAGATCGTCGCGCGGGAGATGCGCGGGTACTCCGCAAAGCAGAAGTACTTCCGCGGTCTGTACTGCGGCGGCACCTTCACCGAAGAAGGACTGATCTATTACAGCAGCCACGTCAAAAACGCCCGGCTGCACAGCAACCTGAACACGTCGTATGCCGAAAAGCTGGCCTCCCACCTGCACAGCGAGGGGCACTCCATCCTTGACCTCGGCAGCGAGGAATTTACCGCGTGCTCGCCGCACCCGGTGTTCGACCCCGAGATCAGACTGAAGCGCTTCCGTCAGGAGCTTCAGGACGATGAGGTCGCGGTCATTCTGCTGGACTTCATCACAGGTCCCGGCGTTGCGAAGGAGCCGGTGAAGGAGTTCGCGATCGAGGCCAAAAAGGCGATCGCCGAAAAGCACATCACGGTCATTTCCAATATCTGCGGCTCTGCGGAGGACCCGCAGAATATCGAGCTTCAGGCAAAGATGCTGCGTGACGCGGGAGTCATCGTGACGGACAGCAATTACCAGAGCGCGCGCCTTGCCGCGGCGCTCATGAGCGCGCTGAATGAAAGGGGCTGAGAACCGTGAAGGAATACGACAAGACAAAGCTGAAAGTGATCAATGTCGGACTTCAGAGCTTCTATGAAGCGGTAGAAAAGCAGGGCGTCAAGGTGACGCAGCTGGAGTGGCGTCCGCCCGTCAAGCTGAAGCCGGAGATCCTTGCGCTTCTTGACAAACTGCTCTGAACACAGAAGGAGACGCGACAAAGATGGATATAAAAGAAAAAATAGCGCAGGCAAATGAGAAAACAGTCCATATGCTCATGGACAGCGACCCCGTCTGGGTGGATATGAAGCCGGCCATCGAATGCGTCGATGGGCTGGAGGATCACATGATCCTCCACTCGGGCCCCCCAATCGCCTATGAGGACATGACGATGCTCCACAAGCGCGGCATGGTCAGCGCAATGCTCTTTGAGGGCTGGGCGAAGGACGAGGAAGAAGCGGTCAAGCGCCTCAAGGCAGGCGAGATCAAGATTTCCAGCGCACTCGACCACAACACGGTCGGCGCGGGCACGGGCATCATTACAAAGTCCGTCGTCCTGAACGTTGTGGAGGACCGGCACAACCATACCGTCGCCGCGACGTTCCCGGCGGAAGGACCGTTTCAGGGCGGCTTCTGCGGCTGGGGCCTTTACTCCAAGGAGATCGCGGAGAACCTGCGCTATATGCGCGAGGAGCTGTTCCCGCCCATGGTGGAGGCACTCCACAAGCTGGGCGGCATCCCCATCAAGCCGATCCTTGCCGAAAGTATGCAGATGGGCGACGAGAACCACACCCGCCAGACCGCCTGCGACTACATTTATGACCGGCTCATGCTGCCGGCACTGTTTGAGCTGGACAGACCCAAGAAGGAGATCATGAAGACGGTGCGGTATATCGTCGATACGCCGCGTTTCTTCCACTGCTATGGTCAGGCCGCGGCAAGAGCGGCGCTGGTCGCGGCGGACGGCACGGAGTATTCGACCATGGTCACGGCGGTCTGCGGCAACGGCGTCGAGTTCGGCATCAAGATCGCATCCCTGCCGGGACAGTGGTTCACCGCTCCCGCACCGATGATGAAGGGCCGCTACACCTCCTCGGAGTTCACCGAGAAGGATCAGCTCCCGTGGATGGGCGACTCCTGCGTCGTCGAATGTTACGGCATGGGCGGCTTTGCCGCCGCGGCAAGCCCCATCGTGTGCAATCTGCGCGGCATGACGCTGAAGGAGAGCATCGGGCAGACGAAGGAAATGTACAGGATCACGATGGAGAAGAACTACAACTTCCCCATCCCCAACCTGGACTTCGATTTCCTCCCCGTCGGCATCGATATCCGCAAGGTACTCAAGGAGGGCGTCTGCCCGGCAATTCACGGCGGTATGTTCAACCGTGTCGGCGGCCTGATCGGCGCGGGCATGGCAAGAGTGCCGATGCAGTGCTTTGAAAAGGCGCTGGTCGCCTTTGGCGAAAAATATCTGTGATGAGAATGAAAGAGCCTCGCGGTCCGCGGGGCTTTTTCAAAAAAAGGAAGTGCGTATCAATGAGAGAAAATGTAATTGAGACCATAAAAAAAGAAAAGCTGATCGCGATTGTGCGCGGCATCGCGCCGGAAAAATGCCTGAAGGTCGCCGGAGCCCTCTACGCGGGCGGCTTCCGGCTTGTTGAGATAACCTTTGACCAGAAAAACCCGGATAGCTGGGCAACCACCGCCGCCGCGATCAAGGCCGTCAGCGAGGCGTACAGCGGAACTATGGAGGTCGGCGCGGGCACAGTGACCTCCGTTGAGCTTGTTGAGCTTGCCGCCAGCGCGGGGGCAAAGTATATCATCTCCCCCGATACCAATATCGACGTCATAAAGCGCACGCGGGAGCTTGGGCTTGTGTCCATGCCCGGCGCGCTCACGCCCACGGAGATCCTGACCGCTTACAACAACGGCGCCGATTTCGTAAAGCTTTTCCCGATCGCAAACCTTGGTCCCGCGTACGTCAAGGCCGTGCGGGCGCCGATCAGCCACGTACCCATGATGGCGGTCGGCGGCGTAAACGAGACGAATCTCCGGGAGTATCTCGACCTCGGCATGTGCGGCGCGGGCATAGGCGGAAATCTGGTCAACAAAAAATGGGTTGAGAACGGCGAATTTGAGAAAATAACGGAGGTTGCCAGAACGATGGTCTCCATCGCGAAGGGCTGAGTGCGAAAATGAAAGTTGCGCATTTGGGAATCAACGCCGCCAACGCGGAGAACGCCGCGCAGATCGCGGAGCTGTTTCATGTTCTGTTCGGATTTGAGCCGAAGTACGGCAATTCATCCATATTTGTCGGCGACAAAATGATTGAGATCGTAAAGGAAAACGGCAGAGGAACCAACGGCCACATCTGCATCGCCGTGGACGACATGGCAAAGGCGATGGACGAGCTGAAGGAAAAAGGCGTCGCGTTTGACGAAAGCTCGGCAAAGTACAAAAACGGAGAGCTTACCGCCATCTACTTCCAGAATGAAATTGCCGGTTTCGCGATCCATCTTCTGAAAAATTAACATACATGAGGAGAAAGTCATGAAAGCAGTAACTTTTGGTGAGATTATGATGCGCCTGAACCCGGAGGGGTACCTTCGCTTCGTGCAGGCGAACAGCTTCGAGGTGAGCTATGCCGGAGGAGAAGCGAACGTCGCGGTTTCTCTCGCGAATTATGGTGTGGATGCCGCCTTTGTCAGCAAGGTTCCGGCACATGAGATAGGACAGTGCGTTGTCAACGAACTGAGGCGCTACGGGGTCGATACGAAGTATCTTCTGCGCGGCGGCCCGCGTCTGGGCGTGTACTACTGTGAAAAAGGCGCGTCCCAGCGCGCGTCCAAGGTCATTTATGACCGCGCCGGGTCGTCGATCGCGACGGCAAAGGCGGAGGAATTCGACTGGGATGGCATTTTTGAGGGCGCTGACTGGTTCCACTGGACCGGAATTACTCCCGCTCTGGGCGGCGAGATGCCGGAAGCCTGCCTGCAGGCGTGCAAGGCCGCAAAGGAAAAAGGCGTGACCGTTTCCTGCGACCTCAATTACAGAAAAAAGCTGTGGTCGCGCGAGCAGGCCGGCGAGGTCATGGCAAAGCTGCTGCCCTATGTTGATGTGTGCATTGCGAACGAAGAAGACGCGAAGGATGTTTTCGGGATCGAGGCGGAAAATACCGACATTAACAGCGGCAAGCTCGACCATGCGGGCTATATCAGCGTCGCGCGCCAGATCGCGCAGCGCTTCGGATGCAGAAAGGTCGCCATCACGCTGCGCGGCTCTCTGTCCGCCAGCGATAACGACTGGGCGGGGATGCTGTATGACGCGGCGAGCGACAAGGCCGTGTTTTCTCCCACCTACCGCATCCATATCGTTGACCGTGTCGGCGGCGGAGACAGCTTCGGCGGCGGACTGATTTACGCACTGATGTCCGGCAAGGACGATCAGGCGGCGATCAACTTTGCAGTCGCCGCTTCCTGCCTGAAGCACAGCATTGAGCACGACTTCAACCAGATGAGCGTAGCCGAAGTTGAGGCTCTCGCGGCCGGAAATGCGTCGGGCCGCGTACAGCGCTGATAGTTTACCCCCCAATTATAATGCTGCTGTCCGATTACCGGACAGCAGCATTTTCTATCGGCGCTGTCCGGAAAAAAGTGGGATTTATCTGCACCATATGGTAGTGTCAAGAGATATGACCGATCAGCTCGCAAGAGCAGGTACTTCCGTAGGTGCGAATATACACGAAGCGCAGTACGCCCAGAGCAAAAAAGATTTTATTGCAAAGTTGGGAATTGCATTAGGGTCTATCTGAAAACCGGGAATATGACCAACAGCGAGGGATTTTTCGCCTGCTGAAGCCATTTTTCCGCAGGAATACTTTGTGTATTACAAGGGAAAATGGTGCACAGCAGGCGGAAAAGACCCGCTGTTTGGGCATGTTGACGGTTTTCAGATAGACCCTAAAAGAGTCCAACGAGACAAGCTATTGGTTGAAGCTGATGTATGAAACCAAAAGAATTGACCTCGCTTCATACAAATATGCCGAGAAACTGTGCGGCAATATTCGCAGACTGCTGATTGCTTCCTGCAAAACAGCAAAGGAAAACTCGCAATGAAGCGCGTGATGGTAATGGGATATCCCTTATAACAGACAATTGGGGTCAGGCGGCAAGCCTGACCCTAATATATTATAAGTGGGGCACCGTCAATTCTGACCCGCCGGCTCCTGAGTGCCGCTTTCCAGAATGGCGAAGATTTTTTCTATCACCTTCAGGTCGTACAGTGCAATAAGAGAAAACCCGCACAGCGGCCACAGGAAGCCGAAGAAGAGAACCAGACGGGGCAGAAGCACGAGAAGCAGCAGCGGCAGCAGGTTCATGGCCGTTACCAGCAGCATTTTCGGCAGATGAGCAATGCTCAGCAGTACCGCGTTGATGACGGTGTCCCGCAGTGTTCCCGGAAAGCGAACCAGCAGGGGGAAAATCAGGCCGGACACCAGGATCAGAGCCAGCGCGCAGAAGCAGATCACCACGATCACTGCCATTCTTACGGGGAAGGCCAGATGAACCACGATCTGGTAATCCAGCGCCAGCATACACCCAAGGAAAGCCATCAGCAGCCACAAGACGGTTGCCTGGCGGAAATGGGTGCGGAAGGCACGGAAGAACACCTTTGCGCCGCACTCATCATCCGTCCGGAACGCTGTCAGGGCGGAAACCATGGCGGCGGTGGAAGCGCCGACGGTGAACAGGGGCAGACTGCACAGCAGCCACAGAAGATTGATACGCACCAGCGACACAAAGCTGCCGCACAGGCGCATGAATCTTGAATCGGGAGAGAAATTCATAGGGTACCGCCTTTTGTTATGATTTCTGCTTCTTCGCCTTTTACCATGGGAGTTCCGGACAGCCGGGGCGGGGCGCTGGGGAGGCTTCCGGCCCTTTTGTAAAAAATTTTACCAATCTTTATACTTTCCTACAGTATCCGTACCATTGTATCGCCTCCTGAGAGGAATGACCATGCATTTTGTTACCAAATATTTGACGCGATTTTTGTGGATATTGTACATTTTGGCGAACGCTGCTCTGTAATAGTTTCACCAATTCACTAAAAAACTGCGATTTCAAATCAGTGGATAAAACAAAGTTTCATTCATTTACGTAACTATTGACATGAAATGCCAACTTCGCTATAATAATCGCATGGCGCAACGACAATGCCGGAGCGCTAATTTGAACATCAGGAGGATAACAGAAATGAAAAAGATCGTAACCATGCTGCTGGTCGTCGTTATGGTTCTGGGTCTGGCCGCCTGCGGCTCCAAGACCACTACCGAGACCAAGGCTCCCACTGCTGCTCCCGCTGCCACTGAGGCTCCCACGGAAGCAAAGGCGGAACCCGACACCATCGTGATCATGGCTCCCCCCGTCACAGGCAATTACCTGACGAACCTGAAGACCTGGGCAGATGACTTCCATGCCCTGTACCCCAACCTGACCGTGGAGATCATTGAGACCTCCTGGGGCGATCACAACGACAAGCTGTCCACCATGGCGCAGGCCGGCGAGGCTCCCGACATCGCGGAGATCTCCTCCAACGCTCTGGGCACCTACGTGGAAATGGGCGTCGCCATTGACATCGCCCAGTACATGGCCGCTGACCGTCTGGCCGACTACGACGAGAACGCTCTGAAGTACCTGACTCTGGAAGGCACCACCTACGGCCTGCCTCTGTACCTGACCATTCAGTCCATCGGCGCCAACAAGACCATGATGGAAGGCCTGGGCATCGACGTTGCCAAGATCCAGAAGGAAGGCTGGACCTATGAGGAGTTCCTGGACGTCATCAAGCAGGGCACCAAGGACGGCTGCTACGGTTTCGTGTTCGCCAACTCCGGCGTCACCGCTTCCGATATGCTCTACATCTTCGGCGCAGGCGCAGGCCTGAGCAACACCTTCACCCCTGAGCTGAAGTACACCTTCACCTCCGAGAACATGCTGACCCTGCTCAGCGCCATCGAAGAGATGACCAAGTCCGGCTATATGCCCAACTTCGGCGTGGAAGCCGGTCAGCGTATGGTCATGTGCCAGACTGGCAACGCCATGATCTTCGGCAAGGCTATGCCTCTGTTCGAGAACAACTTCAAGAAGAACAACGCCGCTCTGGAAGCCAACGACGGCACCGCCGTTGAGAACTCCCAGAAGATGGATTATGCCTTCCTGCCCGTTCCCACCATGGACGGCTGCGAGGAGTCCTGCTACGGCACCGTGGACGGCCTGATCGCCATGCGGAACAAGAACACCACCGATGAGCACCTGAAGAACGTACTGCTGTTCATGGACTACATCTGCTCCGGCGAGCGCATTGCCACCTGCATGAACGAGCTGTATCTGGATCCCGTCTGCCAGACCGGTCGTGACGCGCTGGTTCTGGAGGAGGGCCGCGACGCCGACAACCTGGCCACCGCTGCCCGCTGCATCGCCATGGTGCAGGCGCCTCCCGAGGGCGTTACCACCGAGATGACCGCCACTGCCAAGAAGCTGATGGACGAGCAGATCGTTCCCAAGTTCCAGCTGCTGCTGGCCGGCGAGACAACCGCTAAGGATGCATACGATCACATCTGCGAGGCTGCCTTTGCTGCCTTCGGTGAAGAGAACTGCATTACCGGTAAGCTCGGCTAATTGATGGAAAGCCCACCCCACCTTGGTGGGGTGGGCATTTTGCTATGCAAAAGCATAGCAAAAATAAGAAATGTGCCATTTCCCCGTCCCTGCGGGGCAACAGGAAATGATGCACAAAAACTTCATGCACCGGCATTTGCGCGTTTTCGTGGTGCAGCGTTCCTGCATGAAGTTTTAATACTATTTCCTGATTAAAATCTTAATTTTAATCAGGAAGGCATCGCCTGACGGCGCTGCCTGTTTTGTGATTTATAAGGAAAGAAATCACAAAACAAGTCTCATATGAACTCCTTGCCCTTCGGGCAATTAAAATCTTTTCTAAAGATTTTAATTGGAGTTCAGTATAAGAATGCTCTGGAAAAATGGCAAAGGCTGACAGTGAGGGAATGGTTACCCGCTTTCAGCCGGATTGGCCGTTTCGGAGACTTTGCAACCCTGGGAGGTAGGACTATGAACAGCACAAAACAAAAGCGGCAGCCAGTCCGCCATAAACTGAAGTTTACCAATGAAGACCTGTGGGGCTATATTTTCATCGCTGCCGCCATGATCATTTTCTGCGTCTTCACGCTGTATCCCGTGTTCAGCGCGATCTACACCAGCTTTTTCAATTACAAGCCCTTCGGCTCGGAATTTATCGGCCTACAAAACTATATTGACACCCTGAAATATTCCAAGTTCAACCTGTTCTACAAGGCCGCGCGGAACACGCTGGTTTATACCGCGGTGGTCGTGCCCTTGTCATTGCTGATGTCCTTCTGCATCTCTGTGATGATCCTGCCCTTCCACAAGAAGGTGCAGTCCGTTTTCAAGGCAATGTATTATCTGCCCGGCATTGCATCCGGCGTCGCGCTGTCCGTGGTGTGGCTGTGGCTGTACGATTCTTCTCCGGACGGCATATTCAACCGGCTGCTGGGTGCGCTCGGCATTCCGGCGCAGAACTGGCTGTCCTCTACCAGAACTTCGATGCTTTCTCTGATCATCATGGCGCTGCTTTCCAGCCACGGTGTTCGGATTATTACCTATATTGCCGCTCTGATCGGCATTGACAACAGCTATTTTGAGGCCGCCGAGCTGGACGGCGCCACTTTCTTCCAGAAAGTGCGCTATATCGTCTGGCCGCTGGTGAAGCCCACGACTCTGTTCCTGCTGGTCACAGGCGTTATCGGTTCCTTCCAGGTGTTCATGAACGCCTACATGATGACCGGCGGCGGCCCGGACAACGCCACCACCATGATCGGCCTGCTGATCTATAACAACGCCTTTGTGTACGGCAAGTACGGTCTTGCCTGTGCCCAGGCCATCCTGCTGGCTATCACCATCGCCATCATGTCCCTGTTCCAGTTCCGGCTCATGGGCGTGGACGTTGAGTATTAAGGAGGAGGATTATGGCTACTACCGGTTTGTATTCCCAGCACCTGAACAACAGGAAGGTGCTTCACCTCCGCAATACGATCGTCGCCATCGTTCTGATCATTCTGGCGGCGGCGACGCTGTTCCCCATCTGCTACATGATTCTCTCGTCCTTCGGCCCCAACGTGTCCACGGCGGGCAATATGCGCACGATCCTGCCTTCCCGGTTTACGCTGGAATCCTTTGACGCGTTCTTCCATTTCAGCGATCATTCCCTGCGGTGGATTCTCAACAGCGTGGTTGTGGCGACGGGGGCGGTCATCGGCAACGTGATTTTTGCCTCCATGGCGGGCTATGCTTTCGCCAAGATCCGGTTCAAGGGCAGCAAGATTCTGTTCGGCCTGATTCTGGTGGCTATGATGATTCCCTATCAGGTGACCCAGGTTCCGCTGTACATCCTGATGGTGCAGAAATTCTCTATGACCAACACCTATGCGGCCATGATTCTGCCCGGCCTGTGCACGGCCTACAACATTTTCCTGTGCAAGCAGTTCTTCTCCGGCCTGCCCACGCCGCTGATCGAGAGCGCCAAGATTGAGGGCTGCAATCAGTTCCAGATCTTTGTCAAAATCGTCCTGCCTCTGGCCAAAACCGTGCTGGCGGTCATGGCGATCAACACCTTCATGGCCAGCTGGAACGACTTCTTCTGGCCGTTCCTGGTGACCAACGACCCGGCCATGTACACCATTCAGGTGGGTCTGAAGCAGTTCAAGTTTGCTAACGAAACGCTGTTCGCCCCGATGATGGCCGGTGCCACCATCTCCGCGCTGCCCATGTTCATTCTGTTCTTTGCGCTGCAAAAGTACTTTATGGAAGGCGTCACCATCGGCGCCGTCAAGGGCTGATCAGACTGTCAAAAAGGCCGTTGGCCTTTTTGACAAGGGACCTGCAGCCTGCTGCGCGCACTCCTTGGCCGCCTGCGGCGGCCAACCCGCACAGCTCCGCGCTAAGAGCCGCCTTCGGCGGTTGCGCTCTGCACAGCGCTGCGGCGCTAGACTTCGCAGCCTGAGAAGTATTTTCTGCCAGGTACATGCCCCGGCAGAAAATGATTAAAAATTTATTTGCCGCCTGCGGACGGCTTTCCTCTGCGAGGCTTTTTTGACACGCCGCGCAGCCCCCGCTTTCTCGGTGGGGGCTGCTGCCATACTGAGGTGACTTTATCATGATTCGATCTTACACACCTGACGACGAAAGCGCCATGCTTTCTCTGTGGAACACGGCGGGAGCCGTCATGGGCTATGCGCCTGTGCCGCTGGAGGATTTCCACCGTCTGCTGACCCGGCATCCGAACTTTTCCCCGGCGTACACCTTCGTCCTGGAGGAAAAGGGGACGCTTTTGGGCTTTGTCAACGGCTGCACCGGGGCGGGCATCCCCAAGGGAGATATCCGGGGATATTTAAGCTGCCTGATCTTAGCGGCGGAGGCAGATTCCGACGAAAATACGGCACTGCTTCTCTCTGCACTGGAAAACGCCTTCCGGAAGGCGGGAAAGACCTATTGCGCTGTCACATTTTTCAATCCCATCCGCCTGCCATGGATTCTCCCCGGCACACCGGGGCACCAGCACAACAACGCCCCCGGCGTGGCGACGGATCTTCCGCTGCATGACCGGATGCTGTCCCTGGGCTACCGGGAAAGCACCCGGGAATGCGCCATGTACCGGAATCTGGCAGATTATGAAACCCCGGCATGGGTGGAGGAAAAGGCCGCGAAGATGGGCGGGGAGGGCTACCGCGTAGAGCGCTATGACCCCAGGCGGCACGTTGGCCTGGAGGAAATGGTGGCGGCGCTGGACAACACCATGTGGTCGGAGGAGATTCCGGCAGCCGGCAAAAGCGGCATGGATTTGCTGGTCGGCCTGAAGGGCAATGTCTGCGCCGGATTCACCGGGCCTGTGTACCCGGAAAAAACGGGGCGGGGCTATTTTGCCGGCCTGGGGGTTGCGCCGCAGTTTGAGGGGCACGGCCTGGGTACGCTGCTGTTTTACCGCCTTCTGGAGCGGGAAAAGCAGGCAGGAGCAAAGTATATGTCACTGTTTACCGGGGAAGACAACCATGCCAGGTTTATTTATCTCAACGCCGGTTTCCGGGTTGTCCGGACATTCGGCGTCATGCTGAAGGAGCTGTAGGACTATGAAGACACAGACTGTACTTGCCATCGGCGCCCACATTGGGGATGCCGAGCTGACCGCCGGGGCGCTGCTGGCGTCCTGCGCCGTTCACGGCGGCAAGGCCGTGACTCTGGCGCTGACCGCCGGGGAAAAGGGCGCTCCTGCCGGGGCGGATATTGCCGAATACCGCCGGGGAAAAATCGCGGAGGCAGAGGCCTTTGTCAAAGAGCTGGGGGGCGAAGCCTACGTCTTGGATTACGAAGACGGCTTGCTGCCGGACAATGACGAGGTTCGCTTTGCCGTCTGCGACATCATCCGCAAGGTCAAGCCTGATATCATCGTCACTCACCACGAAAACAGTATGCACAAGGATCACATTGTCTGCCACAGAATCGTGGTGGACGCCTGGTTCTATGCCGCCATTGAGGGCTTTCAGCGGGAGCTGCCGAAGCATTTTGCCAAAAAGCTTTACTTTGCGGAAAACTGGGAGGATGCCCCCGGCTTTGAGCCATACGTCTATGTGGACGTGAGCGACGGATATGCCCTGTGGGAAAAGGCCATCGATCACCACTGGTTTGCGGTGCATTCCACCAGCTTTCCCTATAAGGAATACTATTCCCACTTAAAGCGTCTGCGGGGCATCCAGGGGCGGAAGGGCTACTGCGAGTGCTTCATGATTCCCAAAGAGCAGTATAAGCTGGTGCAGACATTGGAGAATCTCTGAAAATATGGAAATGAGACGAATGCTCGGGCAGAAGCTGGTATTCGGATTTCACGGGAAAACGCTGCCTGAGGAATTTAAGAATCTGCTCCGGGAATACAAGATCGGCAATGTGATCCTGTTCCTGCGCAACGTGGAAAGCGCGGGGCAGCTTCGCGCGCTCTGCGCCGAGATTCAATCGCTGGTTCAGGAAGAGACGGGCTACCCTGCCTTTATCATCATCGACCAGGAGGGCGGCATGGTGACGAGGCTCCCCCAGGACGCCGTAAACGTCCCCGGCGCCATGGCGCTGGCGGCCACCGCAGACCCGGAAAATGCCCGCCTGGCTTCGGAGATCACCATCCGGCAGCTGCGGGGGCTGGGCGCCAACTTCAACATGGCGCCGGTGCTGGATGTCAACAGCAATCCAGCCAATCCGGTGATCGGCGTGCGCAGCTTCGGCGACGAAGCGGAGCGCGTGGCGTCCCTGGGCTGTGCCGCCATCGCACCCTATGCCGGAAGCGGGGTGCTGTGCTGCGCCAAGCATTTCCCCGGCCACGGCGATACGGCGGTGGACAGCCATCTGGGGCTTCCCCGGGTGGATAAAACGGAGGAAGCGTTGGAGCAGCTGGAGCTGATCCCCTTCCGCCGCGCCATCGAAGCCGGGGTACCGGCCATCATGATGAGCCATGTGCTGTTTCCGAACATAGAGCCGGAGCAGGTTCCCTGCACCATGTCCCGGCGGATGGTCACCGGGCTTCTGAAGCAGAAGCTGGGCTTCCGGGGGCTGATTCTCACGGACTGCATGGAAATGGGCGCCATCCGGGATTATTACGGAACGCCGGAAGGCGTGGTCGCGTCCATCAAGGCCGGTGTGGATTTGGCGGAGATATCCAGTGCCTTTGATCTGGAGCTGGCCGCCGCAAAGGCCGTCAACGAAGCGGCGGAGCGGGGAGAATTTGACGTGGAAGAGATCCGCGCTTCCGTAGAGAAAATCCTTTGCTATAAGAAAATGCTTGCGGCTCAGGCGGAGCCGGGTCTTTGCAACCAGCCGGAAGACCGCCGCGCTGCGGAAAGCATGGCGCGCCAGGCGATCAGCCAGATTTCCGGAACGCCCTTCCGGGCGGATGAAAACACCTTCTTCTGCGGCTGCGCCGACTATCGCGCCTCCGGCGCGGCCAATGCGGACGGGAGCGCTGTGACCTTCCCGGAGTACATGGCAAACGCTTTCGGCGCGGAGGGCTTCGTCACCGGAAAAGACCCGGACGAAGAAGGAATCCGCGCGGCGCTCCGGCAGGCGGAGAACTGTGAAAAAATCATCCTGGGCACCTGCAACGGCCATTTGTTCCGGGGACAGCTCGCTTTGGCGGAAGCCCTGGCGGCGACGGGAAAGCCCATGGCGGTTGCCGCACTGCGCAACCCGTACGATCTATCCCGGCTCCCCGAAACCGTCTGGAAGCTGGCCGCCTATGATTATGCCGTTCCCGCCTTCCGGGCGCTGGAGGACATCTTCCGCGGCGGCAAAGCCACGGGCGTCTGTCCTGTAAAGCTGCCGTAAGCATCCGGCAGGGCAAGTGGAAACTACATAGTATGTGCAAGAGCAGCTGACGGAAGTTGGCTGCTCTTTTCCTGAGGTCAGCGGGCAGCGTGTCCCGTCCCAAATCCGGCGATTACCCGGAAAAAAGCTGGATTTGTCTGCGGCATATCTTGACTTTTCCGGCGGACATTGCTACGATATAGGCAACACGAATGGGAGCTGCTGTAGGGCGGCTTTTCAAAAGGCTGCAGGTTAGCCTAGACTAACTTGCGGACAGAATAAGCGCGGGAGGGATGAAATTTGAAGATTCTGGAGCATGGGCAGACGCAGGAGAAAACGCTGCTGTTTCTGCCCTGTACGGCGGAGCCGGTATGGGCGTTCACAGCTACTGTCGAGCTGCTTTCGCAGAAGTGGCACGTTTTTAATACTATTTCCTGATTAAAATCTTTGATTTTAATCAGGAAGGCATCGCCTGATGGCGCTGCCGGTTTTGTGATTTATAAGGAAAGAAATCACAAAACAAGTCTCATACTGAACTCCAATTAAAATCTTTTCTAAAGATTTTAGGGTCTATCTGAAATCCGGAAATATGACCAACAGCAGGCGGAAAAGACCCGCTGTTTGGGCATGTTGACGGTTTTCAGATAGACCCTAATTGGAGTTCAGTATGACTTCGTTTTTTTAGCGGCAGTGGCCGCTGGCCGCAATCCTGCGGCCGAATAAAACGCTTTTAAGCGTTTTATTAAAAACTCGTATAAGGGAGAATGGAAACAGGATGAATCCGTGGGCGAATGCACGCTTTCATAACCCTCTCTTCCATTATATCATAGAATGCGTGCTGATGGCAACTGAGATTGCAGAGCATATCCATAGCGCGCAGTCTGCCCAAGGTGCTTTCGGTTGATAGAGGATCACGTTCCTTTTTGATTCAGAAGCCAAGCTGTCATGTCCCGCAAGGTCTCCTCCACAGGGCGCGGCTGATATGCAAAGCGTTCCGATGCTGCGGCATGGCTGAAGCAGCCGTTTGAGGCAAGGACGGCAACGGAATAAGGGGTGAAAAACAGCGGCTTTTGCTCCCTCAGGCTTCGGCGTTCATAGTATGGAGCCGCCAGCTTTGCAAGCCCCAGCGGCAGGCAGATGGGGCGATACCTCAGCTTTGCAGCCCTTCCCACGAGCTGAAGCATCTTGCGAATGGTGACATAGTGGCCGGACAAAATGTATCCCTTGCCGGGTTCTCCGCTTTCGGAGCAGGCGAGGATGCCTTTTGCCACATCCCGCACATCCACGAAGTCATATCCGCCGCGAACGGCAAAGGGCAGCTTTCCGGAGAGGAAAGACTTCGCCATTGAGGTGAAGCTCCCGCCCTGTATGTCGCCCGGCCCGATGATGCCGGAGGGAAAGACAATACTGGCATTCAGCCCGCGCTTCGCCGCGTCGAAGACCAGCTCTGTTGCAGTCGCCTTGCTCTTGGCGTAATCTCCGTCCACAAGCCCCGGAGAAAATTCGCAATCCTCCGTAATGATGCAGCCCTTTGGCTTTTCCGGTATGGCATGGACGGAGCTGACATGGATCAGCCTTCCCACATTGCGCTTCATACATTGCCGGAGAACCCGCCATGTCCCACCTACATTGACCTGATAGAGCTTCGAACCGGGTCTGGACGCAACGGAGACGACACCGGCGCAGTGAATCACACAGGTACGGCTGCCGGCATCCGCAAAGAAGTCTGCCAGCGAGTTTTTCACGCACACATCACCGACGACGGTATGGACTTCTTTGGGGAGCAAATGGATATAGGGGTCATTATGCAGTACAAGCGCATGCACTTGCGCTCTGCGGCGCACCAGCTCCTCTGCAACAGCCCTACCGAGGAAGCCGGTAGCACCTGTAATAAGATATTGATCAAACATTCAAAAAGCCTCCTCCCAATAAGCATACAAGTGTTGATTATCTTTCACAAGTACAGTATACTTGAGGGGAAAGACGGAAACAATCAGCACTTGCCATACGGCTGAAAGAAAAGCAACACCGTCTGCCCAAGTGTTGATAATCTTTGTAAACTTTTTTCGGAGGGGCTCTATATGGAGAAGATGGATGCAAGAAAACGCTATACGCAAATGGTGCTCAAGCAGTCCTTTCTGAAGCTGCTGAAGGAAAAACCTGTAAACAGAATCACGGTGAAGGAGGTTTGCGCGCTGGCGCAGCTGAACCGTGCCACCTTTTATGCCCATTACAGCGATTGTTTTGCCCTGATGGAGAGCATCGAGAACGAGCTCATCGATGCATTTGAGGAATCCCTTCGCTATGTCAATTCGTTTGACGTGACGGCTCTGATCGAAGCGATCTACGATATTGTCGATCAGAATCAGGCAGCCTGCCGGGTTCTGATTCTGGGGAATACAAACTCCACGGTTCTCATGCGGATGATTGCCTTGGCCAAGAAGGGCAGCATTGCCTACTGGCGGAAAGAGCTGCCCGGAGCCAGTGAGACAGAACTGGAAATGATGTATACCCATCTGTCAAACGGTTTGATGCACGTCGTCGTGGAGGGTTACGACAAGTACAGCAAAGAGGAAATGATCCGTTTTGTCAGCCGGGTAGTAAAAGCCAGCCTTTCGCTGTTCCAATCGCCCCAACGGCCTCTCCCTTAGCATAGATTTTATGCCTGGGTGGTATAATAGGCTTTACGAAAGGATGGAGCAGATTATGAAATCATTTCGGCAGATCATGCTGGCTATATGTGTTATTCTTATCGCTTCCGCATTCGCGGGCTGCGGCGCGGATACGGATTCGCCGGATGAGCGTCCGGCATTGGATAAAATCGAGTACACGAACCTCAACGACAGCGTATCACAGAAGCTTCTGGAAGATATGCTTTCCGGCGCCGGGGTGTCAGGAAACCGCATTCAGGGCTTCTTCAACCGTGTAGACAGCTTCAATGAAAGCGTGCGGGAGGAATGGCTGACGGCGGGTTTTGAAAAGGCAAAACCGCTGGACACAAAATATGACCCATATGAGATGCAGGATGCGTGGATGGCAAAGAACGGCAATTTTCCGGGCTATAACTGCCGGATAACCGCAATGGAACTGTTCGGTGACTTCCTGTCCGCAGGAGACAGCACCCCTGTGGATGCTGCGGGCGAAGATGTGCTGTTCATGGACGAGGAAACGCTTAGGACTGACCCGGAGGCGCTGGGGGGAAGCAGTCTGACCGATTTTCGCGCCCTGTATTCCGCCATGAGGGCGGAGGACACCACGGATGTTCAGCATCATGTTCAGGCTGTGCAGGAGGAATGGAAATCCAGGGGGATTTCGTTCCGGGAGAACGAAAGAATCCGCCTCATCACTGTGTTCTTCCACGATAAGCCTACCGAGGAAGAATCCATCCTGTTTGTCGGGCATGTCGGGGTGCTTCTGACGGCGGATGACGGGACCCTTTATTTCGTGGAAAAGGTGGCCTTTCAGGAGCCGTACCGGCTGCTGCGTTTTGCTGATCGCACGGAACTGAGCGATTATCTCATGGGCAAGTACGATGTCTCCTGGGGACAGAGCACGGCGCGCCCGTTTATCATGGAGAACGATGAACTTATGGAAGGCTGGCGTCCAAACCCGGACAGTGCCGACGCAGCGTATCATTAGGGCGCACCATGGCTGATACTAGTTTTCAATAAAACGGTTAAAAACCGTTTTATTCGGCTGCTGTTTCAGCAGCCAGCGGCGTAGCCGCAAAAAACGTAAGTCCATACATTTCTCGCCGCCACCGGCGGCCTGCGAATCCTTCGCAGGATAAAATGGTGTTAACCATTTTATCGAGAAATAGTATGATCGCGTGGAAAATGCAATAAACAGGAGCCAACCGGACGGTAACGCCGGTCAGCTCCTGTTTTCTTTTTATTTGCGCATAAGGCTGTCCTGCGCTTCCTCCCAGGGGAAGGGCTTTCCTTTCAGCACCGACCGGCGCAGATAGGAGAAGGTCTCCTTCTCTCCCTGCTCGGCCAGCATCCCCAGAATGAAGCGGAGCTGGCGGCTGGTCTCCGGGTGCATCAAATCCTTTTCCCGGCTGCGCTCAAAGTATTGCAGGGCGGAATCGTCCCGGTAGGCTTTGCCTTGATAGGTCATGCAGGCCGCCCGGCGATCCATCACCATCTCCACAAAGTACCGCCGGGGCATGGGGACAGGCTCGTAGCACTTCGTCTCCCGGTTCATGTCCGTCCAGTATTCGTAGTGGTGGCGGTTGCGCCCCTTGTGGTGCATCCACGCCTCGCTGTAGCCCTTGTCCTCCCGCTCGGCGGCGTTGGGACTGCGGTTGCCCTGATAGTACCGCGCCCCCGTCCAGAATTCCGTGGGGGAGTATTTGCTCAGGTCGTGGGTCAGCCCCTGACGGTACAGCCCCACCCGAAAGCAGCCCAGCATCACCAGCCAGCGGTGCTTGGTTATGGTTTTGAAATGCTGCCACGGTTTCACACAATTCCCTCCCAACGTAAGGTACGAAAATCAGCCCTCGGCCACCACGATCTCCGAGACCTTCAGACCGGGGTTGCGGCGGCAGGTGAAGTCGATCGCCCAGAAGCTGGAGAATACCAGCAGACTGCGGCCGCGGTAGTCCTCCAGAAGCTCCGCGTCGGAGCCGAGGTTCAGATCGGTCAGGTCGCCGGGGTATTCGTCGATCAGGCGAATTTCCTCGTAGGGCAGCATATCCATCCGCAGATCCACGCCGTACTCGTTTTTCATGCGGTACTGGAACACGTCAAATTGCAGCGTACCCACGACGCCCACGATGACCTCCTCGTAACCGGAGCCGGGGACTTTGAAGATCTGAATGGCGCCCTCCTGAGCGATCTGCTCGGTGCCCTTGACGAACTGCTTGCGCTTCATGGAATCCTTGGCGGATACCCGGCAGAAATGCTCGGGGGCAAAGGTGGGGATGCCGGAATATTTGAACTTCTTCCCCGGAACGGTGATGGTATCGCCGATGGAGAAAATGCCCGGGTCAAACACGCCGATGACGTCCCCGGCGTAGGCTTCGTCCACGATCTCACGCTCGGCAGCCATCAGCTGCTGTGGCTGGGAAAGACGCATTTTCTTATTGCCCTGCACGTGGAAATATTCCGCGTCCCGCTGGAACTTGCCGGAGCAGATGCGCATGAAGGCCAGACGGTCCCGGTGCGCCTTGTTCATGTTCGCCTGAATCTTGAAGACAAAGGCGGAGAAATCCGGGCTGAAGGGGTCGATCACGCCGCAGTCGGCGGTGCGGGCAAGAGGGGGCGGCGTGAGCTTCAGGAACGCTTCCAGAAACGGCTCGATGCCGAAATTGGTCAGCGCGGAGCCGAAGAACACAGGCGACAGCTGCCCGTCCCGGACGGCCTGCATATCCATTTCCCGTCCGGCGGACAGAAGCTCTACGTCGTCGATGAGCTGCCGGTGCTTTTCCTCGCTGTCCAGCAGCTGGGCAACCTGCGGGTCGTACAGATCGATTTCCAGCTTATCCGCCCGCTTCTTCCCGGAGACGCCGGAGAAGAACAGCAGCTCGGCCTTCTCCCGGTCGTAAACGCCCTGAAAATCCTTGCCGGAGCCGATGGGCCAGTTCATGGCGTAGGTCTCGATGCCCAGTTCCCGTTCCACCTCGTCCAGAAGATCGAAGGGGTCCTTGGCCTCCCGGTCCATCTTGTTCACGAAGGTGAAAATGGGAATGTGGCGCATGGCGCAGACCTTGAACAGCTTCCGGGTCTGGGGCTCCACGCCTTTCGCGCCGTCGATGACCATGACGGCGGAGTCGGCGGCCATGAGAGTGCGGTAGGTATCCTCGGAGAAGTCCTGATGGCCGGGGGTGTCCAGAATGTTGATGCAGAAGCCGTTGTACTGAAACTGCATCACGGAGGACGTGACGGAAATGCCGCGCTGCTTTTCGATCTCCATCCAGTCGGAGGTGGCGGCGCGGGAGTTTTTCTTGCCCTTGACCACGCCTGCCTGAGCGATGGCGCCGCCGTAGAGCAGGAATTTTTCGGTCAGGGTGGTTTTACCGGCGTCGGGGTGAGAAATGATGGCAAAGGTACGCCGCCGGCTGATTTCTTCGGTTAATTGAGACATAGTGTTCCCTCCAGAATATCGTTTTTTAGTTGCAGGGGAGGGGGACTATGGGGGAAAATGAAAACGCATACGGCCTCCAAAACACGATAAATAGGATAATCCAATTCAGTCTACCACATTTTTTCGGAAGATACAATAGGAAAAGGGAAAATGAACCGTTTCTTCATTGCCTTTTTTTCGCTCCTGTGTTAAACTAACAATATAGTGAGGAGGGAAGCGGCGGATGGAGCTGAACGATATCTACGACGAGAACCGGAACCTGACGGGGAAGCTGCACAGGCGGGGAACGCCATGGAAGCCGGGAGAATACGGCGTAGTGGTCTGCGTCTGGGTCTACGACGGCCGGGGGCATCTGCTTCTGACCCGCCGCGCCCGGGAAAAGAGCTTCGCCGGAACATGGGAAAACTCCGGCGGCGCGGTGAAGGCGGGGGAGACCAGCCGTCAGGCCATCGCCCGGGAGCTGTACGAGGAGACGGGCATTCAGGCGGAGCCGGAGGAATTTGAGCTACTGGACAGCGACCGGGAGCGCAACATCTTCTATGACCACTACTGCCTGTTCCGGCGTATCCCCCTGAAAAGCATCGTTTTGCAGCCCGGGGAGACGGACAACGTGATGTGGGCGAGCTTCGGGAAGGTGGACTGGATGATCCGCACGGGGAAAATGTGCAGGATCATCGGCCATCAGTTCTACAGGCAGGAAAAGGCGCTGCGTTTGCGCAACATGCCTAAGTTTGGCAGGTAAAATTTGGCAGGGGCAGGGGCGGTTTGCCCTTGCCTTTTTTGCGGTATCGGGATATAATGAAAAAAAGCGTTTTTCAGGTGTCCGGCGAAAACGCTTCTGCCGGACATGAGAAAAACGCTTTTATTATTTAACCGGAGGTAACTGTTATGATCACATTGATGAATCTGCCCATCCGCAGAGGCAACGCACCGCTTCGCATCGCCCGGGGACATTTTGCCACCAATCACTCCCACATCAATTACTTCGTGGACATCACCTACCAGAAGACCCGCCTGAGCGAGGCTAAGGACAGTGCCCATCAGCTGGTGTCCCATTTCATCAACGACACTCCGGTGGATACCATTCTGTGTCTGGACGGCACCGCGGTGCTGGGTACGTGTCTGGCCGAGGAGCTGACGAAAAGCGGCTTCCAGACCATCAACGCCCACCAGACCATCTACGTTCTGGAGCCGGAATACAACGCCAACTCCCAGATCATTTTCCGGGACAATACCCGCAAGATGATCACCGGCAAGCACGTTCTGGTGCTGATGGCCTCCGTTACCACCGGCTTTACGGCCAAGCGTTCCATTGAAGCCATCGGCTATTACGGCGGCCATGTGGCGGGCGTCGCCGCGATCTACAGCGCCGTGGAGGAAGTGGGCGGCTACCCCGTGCGCAGCGTCTACACCATCAAAGACCTGCCCGGCTACGCGAGCTACGACTACCGGGACTGCCCCTACTGCAAGGCCGGTCAGAAGCTGGACGCCCTGGTCAACAGCTTCGGCTATTCCGCGCTGTAACGGCGGCGGAGACAATATAATAACATAATGAAAATGGGAGAATCCGCATTTCCGGCGGGTTCTCCCGTTTTGATACTATTTCCTGATTAAAATCTTAATTTTAATCAGGAAGGCATCGCCTGACGGCGCTGCCTGTTTTGTGATTTATAAGGAAAGAAATCACAAAACAAGTCTCATATGAACTCCATGCCCTTCAGGCAATTAAAATCTTTTTTAAAGATTTTAATTGGAGTTCAGTATGAATCAGGGTAAAGGGGCGGCGGAGGTTCGATACCGCGATCAGGAATTTATATCAGCGCCGGATTCGCTTTTTCCTCCGCTCTGCTTTTGCAGCTGCTTTTCCAGCTCCGACTGCTTGGCGAGGATGGCGTTGACCTTGTCGTAGATGTCCTCGATCATGATTTCCGTTTTGAGGTTGACCTTGTAGTCGTTTTCCGCGCGGCGGCGGTCTTTTTCCTCCTGCCGGTTCTGGCTCATCATGATGAGCGGCGCCTGAATAGCCGCTACGCAGGACAGCACCAGATTCAGCAGAATAAACGGATAGGGGTCAAACGCTTTGGAGGCCAGCAGTGTGTTGACGATCATCCACAATATCAGAAGACCGGTAAAGGAAAAAATAAACGCCCAGCTTCCCGCAAATTTGGCAATGGCGTCCGCTGCCCGCTGGCCGAGCGTATACTTTTCCATTGAGGGATTGACGGATATCTTGCTGTCTGCCAGCAGATTCAGCACTTCCTCGTCTGACATGTCATGCTGGATGTCCTTGAGGACCTCTTTCAGGAGTTTTCTGTTTTCTTTCATGGGATATGTCCTTCCTTTTCGCGACTGCGCAAGACCTATTATAGGCGGAACATCTGCGAATGTCAACACCGCCCTCACCGGACAACGCGGTGGCGGCACATGGCTGTTTTGCCGCAGTTGGGGCAGGTCAGACGGCGGCGGGTGAGGGTGTGCAGACCCTTTACGTACTGCGCCATGGTGGGGACAAAGACCGCGTGGCAGCTCGGGCATTCGTAATACCCGGCCTTCACGTCCAGCACGGCGGCCGCGCCGACGCCGGTGGCCGCGACCGCGGCGGCGAATAGGAGCAGCGCGACCCGGACAGCCGCGGGCATTTCCAGACAGGACGCAATCGTGACCAGAGCGCATACCGCAATGACCGTGATGACGGCGCAGATGACGGACAGGATCATCCACCGCCTGTTTTCTTCGTTTTCCTTCATTAGATCCATCATGTTTTCCTCTGCTTTTTTTTGGTAGTTGGTGCCGCTGACCCGTTCCCCGGAGAGAAGGTCGTTGACAGTGATGCCCAGAGAAGCGCACAGGGGGAGCATCAGGCTGACCTCGGGCAGTCCTTTGCCGCATTCCCATTTGGATGCGGTCTTGTCGCTGATGCCAAGTTTGTCTGCCAGCTGCCTCTGGGTCAGGTTCCGGGCTTTTCTGGACGCGGCAATGAATCTGCCGATCTGAATTTGATTCATGGGGGGCCTTCTTTCCGGGCTTCATTTTACGGGAGGGAAGGGAAAACGTACACACACGGAGCGTAGAGTCCGGGATTTCTATGGAAGGTATAGGGGATTTTCGGCAAAATAGGCGCAAGCCCCGGAATTGTGGAAAATATTCATTGACAAAAGTTGGGCAATGTGGTAGACTGGAAGTCCATACTGTGGTACTATGCCCATTTACGCGAACCTATCCCAACATGGACATTTTAGCACAGGAATCGGGCTGTGTCAAGTACCAAGTTCGGCAAAATTGACAACGGCTCCGAGCGTATTAAATAAGCAACACAATCCGAAAGAAAGGCTGTGATGATCCATATGGCAATGGTCAAGGACGTTATGTACGGCAAGACCATGCGTAAATCCTACGCGAAGTATGAAGAGATCCTGGAGATCCCCAACATGCTGAAGATCCAGAAGGACTCCTACCAGTGGTTCCTGGAAGCCGGCCTGCGGGAAGTCTTCAAGGACGTAGGTACCATTACCGACTTCTCCGGCAAGCTGGAGCTGAGCTTCCTGGACTACACCATGGAGGATAAGCCCAAGTACACCATCGAGGAGTGCAAAGAGCGGGACGCTACCTACGCCAAGCCCATCAAGGTGCGGGTGCGCCTGCGCAACACCGAGACCGACGAAATCAAGGAACAGGAAATCTTCATGGGCGATTTCCCTGTGATGACCAATGGCGGCACCTTCGTCATCAACGGCGCAGAGCGTGTCATTATTTCCCAGATCGTCCGCAGCCCCGGCATGTACTACGGCCACGAGGTGGACAAGGCCGATCAGCACACCTACACCGCTACGGTGATTCCCTACCGCGGCGCATGGCTGGAATACGAGACGGACAACTCCAACGTATTCTGGGTGCGAATCGACAAGAACCGCAAGCTGCCCATCACCTGCCTGATCCGCGCTCTGGGCGTGCAGACCGATGAGCAGATCAAGCAGATGTTCGGCGAGGACGCCCGGATTCTTGCGACCATCGACAAGGATCCCTGCAAGACCCGGGAAGAGTCCCTCCTGGAGATCTACCGCCGTCTGCGTCCCGGTGAGCCTCCCACGGTGGAGACCGCCACTGCCCATCTGGAAGGGCTGCTGTTCGACGCTCACCGCTACGATGTGAGCACCGTCGGCCGGTATAAGTTCAATAAAAAGATGGACATTTGGAGCCGCCTGTCCGGTCAGGAAGCGGCCGAGCCCATCACCGACCCCATGACCGGCGAGATTCTGGTCATGCCCGGCGAGTTCATCTCCCGCGCGCAGGCTCACGAGCTGAGCCGCAAGGGCGTCAACGAGGCTGTCATCAAGGTCGGCGACACCAACGTCAAGGTGTTCTCCAACAACATGGTCTGGATGGACGCCTTCGTGGACTTCGACCCCAAGGCGTACGGCGTCCGGGAGAAGGTGCATTTCCCGGTCCTGAAGGAAATGCTGGAGACCGTCCCCGCCGATGGCTGGAAGGACGCCATCGCCGACCGGATGGACGACCTGATTCCCAAGCACATCATTGTGGACGATATCATGGCTTCCATCAACTACCTGAACTGCGTGGCCATGGGCGTCGGCACCCCTGACGACATCGACCATCTGGGCAACCGCCGCCTGCGCTGCGTGGGCGAGCTGCTGCAGAACCAGTTCCGCATCGGCTTCTCCCGTCTGGACAGAGTCATCCGGGAGCGCATGACCGTTCAGGATCTGGACGCCGTCACCCCCCAGAGCCTGATCAACATCCGGCCTGTCACCGCTGTTATCAAGGAATTCTTCGGTTCCTCCCCGCTGTCTCAGTTCATGGATCAGAATAACCCTCTGGCCGAACTGACCCACAAGCGCCGTCTGTCCGCTCTGGGTCCCGGCGGCCTGAGCCGTGACCGGGCGTCCTTCGACGTGCGTGATATTCACTACACCCACTATGGCCGTATGTGCCCCATTGAGACCCCTGAAGGCCCCAACATCGGCCTGATCAACTATCTGGCGACCTTCGCCCGGATCAACGAGTACGGCTTCGTGGAAGCGCCTTACCGCAAGGTGGACAAGGCCACCGGCTTCGTCACCAAGGACGTGGAGTATATGACCGCCGACGTGGAGGACGACTTCTACATCGGCCAGGCAAACGAGCCTCTGGACGAAAACGGCTGCCTGAAGAACGCCCGTATCACCTGCCGTCACCGCAACGAGATCATCGAAGTGGACCGGGGCGTCATCGATTATATCGACGTGTCCCCCAGAATGATGATCTCCATCGCGACCTCCTTCATTCCCTTCCTGCAGAACGACGACGCCAACCGTGCTCTGATGGGCGCAAACATGCAGCGTCAGGCCGTGCCTCTGCTGACCACCGAGCCGCCCATCGTTGCCACCGGCATCGAGCATAAGGCCGCCGTAGACTCCGAGGTCTGCATCAAGGCGGAGAAGCCGGGCACTGTTACCGCCGTTTCCGCTACCGACATCACCGTCAAGTATGACGACGGCGACGTACAGACCTACCATCTGACCAAGTTCGCCCGGAGCAATGCCGGCACCTGCATCAACCAGCGTCCCATCGTGGTGGTTGGCGAGCGGGTGGACACCCAGCAGATCATTGCCGACGGCCCCAGCTGCTCCGGCGGCGAGGTGGCTCTGGGCAAGAACGTGCTCATCGGCTTCGTCACCTGGGAAGGCTACAATTACGAGGACGCCATTCTGCTGAACGAACGTCTGGTGCGGGAGGACGTCTTCACCTCCATCCACATCGAGGAGCATGAGACCGAAGCCCGTGACACCAAGCTTGGCCCCGAGGAGATTACCCGGGACATCCCCAACGTGGGCGAGGATACCCTGAAGGATCTGGATGAAAACGGCATCATCCGCGTGGGCGCGGAGGTCCACGCCGGTGATTATCTGGTCGGTAAGGTCACCCCCAAGGGCGAGACCGAGCTGACCCCCGAGGAGCGGCTGCTGAGAGCCATCTTCGGCGAGAAGGCAAGAGAAGTCCGGGATACCTCTCTGAAGGTTCCCCACGGCGAAAGCGGTATCGTGGTGGACGTCAAGGTCTTCACCAAGGAGAATTCCGACGAGCTGGCTCCCGGCGTCACCAAATCCGTCCGGGTGTATATCGCCCAGAAGAGAAAGATCTCCGTGGGCGATAAGATGGCCGGCCGCCACGGCAACAAGGGCGTCGTTTCCCGCGTCCTGCCGGAAGAAGATATGCCCTTCCTGCCCGACGGTACGCCGCTGGACATCGTGCTGAATCCTCTGGGTGTGCCTTCCCGTATGAACATCGGACAGGTTCTGGAAGTCCATCTGGGCTACGCCGCCAAGGCGCTGGGCTGGAAGGTCGCCACCCCCGTGTTCGACGGTGCCAACGAGAAGGACATCCGGGACACCCTGAAGCTGGCGGGCCTGCGGGAGGACGGCAAGACCGTTCTGTACGACGGCCGTACCGGCGAACCCTTCGACAATCTGGTCACCGTCGGCTATCCCTACTACCTCAAGCTCCATCATCTGGTTGACGATAAGATCCATGCCCGTTCCACCGGCCCCTACGCACTGGTCACCCAGCAGCCTCTGGGCGGCAAGGCGCAGTTCGGCGGCCAGCGTTTCGGCGAAATGGAGGTCTGGGCGCTGGAAGCTTACGGCGCCGCCTATACCCTGCAGGAGATCCTGACCGTCAAGTCCGACGACGTCACCGGCCGTGTCAAGACCTACGAGGCCATCGTCAAGGGCGCGAACATTCCCAAGCCCGGCGTGCCGGAATCCTTCAAGGTTCTGGTCAAGGAACTGCAGGCGCTGTGTCTGGACATCCGCGTGCTGGACGAGAACGGCAACGAGATCGAGCTGAAGGACGACGATGACGACGATGATGTGGTCTACAGCTCCGACACCGACAATGAGGTGGTGGTCGGCTCCACCGACGAGGTGCTGGATGCGGGCTTCGTGATCGACGAGGACAGCCCGGAGAGTATTTTGGATGTGTTCGGTGATGCGGAGGAGTCCGACACCGATAGCTACGAAGATTAAGGAGGCTGAAACATGGCAGATGCCACCTTTGATGCCATTAAAATCGGCATTGCTTCGCCGGAGATGATCCGGCAGTGGTCCTATGGCGAAGTGAAGAAGCCTGAGACCATCAACTATCGTACCCTGAAGCCCGAGCGGGACGGCCTGTACTGTGAGCGGATCTTCGGACCGACCAAGGACTGGGAGTGCCACTGCGGTAAATATAAGAAAATCAAGTACAAGGGCAAGATCTGCGACCGCTGCGGCGTGGAAGTCACCAAGGCCAAGGTGCGCCGCGAGCGCATGGGCCACATTGAGCTGGCCGCCCCCTGCAGCCACATCTGGTATTTCAAGGGCATTCCCTCCCGGATGGGCCTGATTCTGGACATCTCCCCCAAGGTGCTGGAGAAAGTCCTGTACTTCGCCGCCTATATCGTCACCGACCCCGGCGATGCACCTCTGGCGCTGAATCAGGTGCTCACCGAGAAGGAATACCGGGACATGCGGGAAAAGTACGAGGACGACTTCAAGGCCGGTATGGGCGCGGAAGCCGTCAAGGCGCTGCTGGAGCAGATCGATTTGGATCAGCTGAGCCATCAGCTTCGTGAGGAGCTGAAAACCGCTTCCTCCCAGAAGAAGCTGCGGATCGTCAAGCGGCTGGAGGTTGTGGAAGCCTTCCGGGAATCCGGCAACAAGCCCAGCTGGATGATCATGGATGTGCTGCCCGTCATTCCCCCCGACATCCGTCCCATGATCCAGCTGGACGGCGGCCGGTTCGCCACCTCTGATCTGAACGATCTGTACCGCCGTGTCATCAACCGGAACAACCGTCTGAAGCGGCTGGTGCAGCTCCACGCCCCCGACATCATCATCCGCAACGAGAAGCGGATGCTGCAGGAGGCCGTGGACGCCCTGATCGACAACGGTCGCCGCGGCCGCGCCGTCACCGGCGCCAACAACCGGGCGCTGAAGTCCCTGTCCGACATGCTCAAGGGCAAGCAGGGACGCTTCCGTCAGAATTTGCTTGGCAAGCGTGTTGACTATTCCGGACGTTCTGTTATCGTCGTCGGCCCTGAGCTGAAGCTGTATCAGTGCGGCGTGCCCAAGGAGATGGCCATCGAGCTGTTCCGCCCCTTCGTTATGAAGAAGCTGGTCTCCGACGGCCTTGCCAACAACATCAAGTCCGCCAAGAAGATGATCGACAAGGGCAAGACCGAGGTCTGGGACGCTCTGGACGAGATCATCAAGGACCGCCCGGTCATGCTGAACCGTGCGCCTACCCTGCACCGTCTGGGCATTCAGGCTTTCGAGCCGATTCTGGTGGAAGGCCGCGCATTGAAGCTGCATCCTCTGTGCTGCACCGCTTTCAACGCCGACTTCGACGGCGACCAGATGGCCATTCACGTACCCCTGTCTCCCGAGGCGCAGGCTGAGGCCAGAATGCTGATGCTGTCCGCCAACAACCTGCTGCGTCCTCAGGACGGCAAGCCCGTCACCGTGCCGACGCAGGATATGATCCTTGGCGCGTACTATCTGACCTACACCCGTCTGGGCAAGGCCGAGAAGGGCGCGGAGACCGTGTTCGTCACCGACCCCGGCGATACCGACTTCCCCGTCAATGAGATCGTGGACGCGGACGAGTTCGTCGCCGCCAACAAGGCCGCCAAGGCCGCGGGCAAGGCCATTGCCAAGTTCCGCCCCATCCACAATTATTCCTCCGTCAACGAGGCCATTGCCGCCTACGCTGCCGGCACCGTGGGGCTGCACGCGCCGATCCGGGTGCGCTACGGCAAGAAGATCGACGGCGAGATGCGCTACCGCATCATCGACGCCACCGTCGGCCGCCTGATCTACAACGAGCCGATCCCGCAGGATCTGGGCTTCGTTGACCGCACCGTCCCCGGCCATGAGTTCGATCTGGAGGTCAGCTTCCTTGTCGGCAAGAAGCAGCTGGGCAAGATCATCGACAAGTGCATCCGCCGCCACGGCTTCACCATCGCCACCGAGATGCTGGACCGCATCAAGGCTCTGGGCTACAAGTATTCCACCAAGGGTGCTATCTCCGTGTCCATCGCGGACATGGTGGTTCCCAGCGTCAAGTACGAGATGGTGCATTCCGCGGAGAAGAAGGTCGTGGAGATCGAGCACTTCTACCGTCAGGGCTTTATCACCAACGACGAGCGCTACCGTCTGGTGGTTCAGCAGTGGGAAAAGACCACCGCGGACGTTACCAACGCCCTGCAGGGCAGCATGGACGAGTTCAACCCCATCTACATGATGGCCGACTCCGGCGCCCGTGGTTCCATGGCACAGATCCGTCAGCTGGCCGGTATGCGCGGCCTGATGGCCGATACCGCAGGCCGTACCATCGAAATTCCCGTTAAGGCGAACTTCCGTGAAGGCCTGTCCGTTCTGGAATACTTCATCTCCTCCAGAGGCGCCCGTAAGGGCATGACCGATACCGCTCTGCGTACCGCTGACTCCGGTTACCTGACCCGTCGAATGGTGGACGTTTCTCAGGACGTCATCATCCGGGAGCACAACTGCGGCACCACTAACGGCATCTGGGTCGGCGCGGTGTACGACAAGAACGGCGACGTGATTGATACCTTCGGCAACCGCATCCGCGGCCGTTATCCCGTCCACGATGTGGTCGATCCCCAGACCGGCGAGCTGCTGCACTCCAAGGACGTCATGATGATGCCCGAGGACGCGGAGAAGTTCGAGCAGCACGGCATCAACAAGATCTATATCCGCACCATTCTGGGCTGCCGCGCCCGTGTGGGCGTGTGCGCCAAGTGCTACGGCATGAACCTTGCCACCTCCAAGGAGGTCGATCTGGGTGAGGCCGTCGGCATCATTGCCGCTCAGTCCATCGGCGAACCCGGTACCCAGCTGACCATGCGTACCTTCCACTCCGGCGGCGTCGCGGGTGACGATATCACTCAGGGTCTGCCTCGAGTCGAAGAACTGTTTGAGGCCCGCCGCCCCAAGAAGATGGCGCAGATCTCCGAGATTACCGGCGTAGTGAGCGTGGACGAGACCCACCGCACCGCCCTGCGTAACATCACCGTGACCGCCGACGACGGTGAGGTGAAGGTGTATCAGGTGCCTTACTCCGTGGGACTGAAGGTCGCCCACGGCAAGGTCGTGGAAAAGGGTCAGCCCATCACCGACGGCGCGCTGTATCCGCAGGATGTTCTGCGTATCTCCGGCGTGGAGGCTGTGCAGGATTATCTGGTGCAGTCCGTCCAGGCGGTGTACCGTCAGCAGGGCGTTGAGATCAACGACAAGCACATCGAGGTCATCATCCGTCAGATGATGCGCAAGGTGCGTGTGGAAGATCCCGGCGATACCGCGCTGCTCACCGGCAGCGCCATCGACAACTTCGAGTTCGAGGATGCCAACGCCGAAATTCAGCGCCGCATTGACGCCGGCGAGACCGAGCTGCGTCCCGCCACTGCCAGCGCCATGCTGCTGGGCATCACCAAGGCCGCTCTGGCCACCGACTCCTTCCTGTCCGCCGCCTCCTTCCAGGAGACGACCAAGGTGCTTACCGATGCCGCCATCAAGGGCAAGGTAGACCATCTGGTAGGTCTGAAGGAGAACGTGCTGATCGGCAAGCTGATCCCCGCCGGTTCGGGCCTGATGGCCTACCGGGACTACCAGCCCGGCGCGACCCCCGAAGCCAGAATCCCCGAGGAAATGATCGAGAACGCACTGAACTGATAATAAACAATCCGGCCGCTGCCCGAAAGGGCGGCGGCCGGATTTGCAATATTGAAAATGATAAAAATGACCCTCGCATCAGTTGGATGCGAGGGCGGCTTCGTCTATGACGCCGTGTTCGGCCTCAAATTCCGCAATGCGCTTCTTTATCAGCTGTTCAATTTCCTTATTTTTGGTTCGACCCTCGTATTCGGCAATATATCCCAGCTTGTCCAGCAGAATCTGAGAAATGCGCAGCGTATACCGGGGGAAATCATCTTTCATATTGGCTCACCTCTGACGCAATTTTGATGCAATTGTAATAAGACGGTGGGGGAATTGCAAGCGGTGAACCGCAAATTGCGATAAAATGAGCGGATTCACCAATTTGCAGAAAAGGGACAACGAAAAAAATCTGGAAAATTTGTTGACAATCCTGAAAAAATGCGTATAATATCATCTTGTATGGATACAAAAAAGGAAAGTAGAATACCCGAGTGCGGCAATGTGCCAGACCTTACCGGCGTTAAGACGGTGGTCGGCGCGAAGCAGCTGAAAAAAGCTGTGGAGGCAGGCCGCGCCAGGTATGTTTTTCTGGCTGAAAATGCCGATCCTGCCGTCATAGAGCCCATCGTGCTGCTGTGCCGGTCGAAGGAAGTCCAGACTGCCTGGGTTCCCAGTATGGCCGTGCTTGGCCGTGCCTGCGGCATCGAGGTGGGCGCGGCGGCTGCCGCCGTCGTGGATTGATTCTGGTTCTATCGGACGACCGTCCGTAGAATATAAGACCCGCCAAAATGGCGAGAACAAAAGAAAGGAGAAAATAGATGCCTACTTTTAATCAGCTCGTAAGAAATGGCCGTCAGCAGGCTACCTACAAGTCCACCGCTCCTGCTCTGCAGAGAGGTCTGAACACTCTGGAGAACAAGGCGACGAATCTGCCTTCCCCCCAGAAGCGCGGCGTGTGCACTGCTGTTCGTACCACCACCCCCAAGAAGCCGAACTCCGCTCTGCGTAAGATCGCCCGTGTGCGTCTGACCAACGGTATGGAAGTTTCCGCTTACATTCCCGGTGTCGGCCATAACCTGCAGGAGCACTCCGTGGTGCTGATCCGCGGCGGCCGTGTCAAGGACCTGCCCGGCGTTCGTTACCACATCATCCGCGGCACTCTGGATACCCAGGGCGTGCAGAACCGGATGCAGTCCCGCTCCAAGTACGGCGCGAAGCGCCCCAAGGCCGGTAAGAAGAAGTAATTTTCTTTCCGCCGAACCAATCTGACTTTTCCAAGCCCGTTCGCAAGGCTTCGCCTTGCCAAGATGGTTTTATATAGATGAAACCTCTGGCCAGGCACAACGAAAGTCACACTTTCGAGTACCGATGAAATCATTATATTATGAAGGAGGGAAGCAAAGTGCCCAGAAGAGGTAATGTTCCCAAGAGAGAGGTCCTTCCGGATCCCAATTACAATTCCGTTCTGGTTACCAAGCTCATCAACAGCATCATGCTGGACGGCAAGAAGGGTGTTGCCCAGAAGGTCGTGTATGGTGCATTTGAAATTGTCGAGAACAAGACCGGCAAGAATGGCCTGGAAGTGTTCCAGCAGGCAATGGAAAACATTATGCCCGCCGTGGAGCTGAAGGCTCGCCGTGTCGGCGGCGCTACCTATCAGGTGCCTATCGAAGTTCGCCCTGACCGCCGTCAGACCTTGGGGCTGCGCTGGATCACCAACTACAGCCGCGCCCGCAGCGAGAACACCATGAAGGAGCGTCTGGCTGCCGAGATCATGGACGCTGCCAACAATACCGGCGCCTCCGTTAAGAAGCGCGAGGACGTCCACAAGATGGCTGAAGCCAACAAGGCCTTCGCCCATTTCCGCTGGTAATAAAGGAGAAAACCAATGCCTAGACAGTATTCTCTGGAGAATACAAGAAACTTCGGCATCATGGCACACATCGATGCCGGCAAAACCACCACCACCGAGCGTATCCTGTTCTACACCGGTAAGAACTACAAGATCGGTGAGACCCACGACGGCTCCGCCACCATGGACTGGATGGCACAGGAGCAGGAGCGCGGCATCACCATCACTTCCGCTGCAACTACCTGCTTCTGGAAGGGCTGCCGGCTGAACATCATCGACACCCCGGGTCACGTGGACTTCACCGTTGAGGTGGAGCGTTCCCTGCGTGTTCTGGACGGCGCCGTGACCGTTCTGTGCGCCAAGGGCGGTGTGGAACCCCAGACCGAGACCGTTTGGCGTCAGGCTGACGAGTACAAGGTTCCCCGCATGATCTACGTCAACAAGATGGATATCATGGGCGCCGACTTCTTCCGCGTTCTGGACATGATTCACGAGCGCCTGAAGTGCAACGCCGTGCCCATCCAGCTGCCCATCGGCAGCGAGACCTTCTTCAAGGGCAACGTAGATCTGCTCACCATGAAGGCCAACGTCTTCTACGATGAGCTGGGCAAGGACGTCCGCGTCGAGGATATCCCTGAAGACATGGTGGATATCTGCGAGGAGTACCACGAGAAGCTGATGGATGCGGTCACCGCGCTGGACGACGACCTGGCCATGATGTATCTGGAAGGCGAGGAGATCCCCGTCGAGAAGATCAAGGCCGTCATCCGCAAAGCCACCATCGACAACGAGATGGTGCCTATCGTCTGCGGTACGTCCTACAAGAACAAGGGCGTTCAGGAGCTGCTGGACGCTGTCGTGGACTATATGCCCAGCCCCCTGGACAAGAAGGGCATCCGGGGCATCAACCCCGAGACCGAGGAAGAGGATTTCCGTCCCGCTTCCGACGATGCACCCTTCTCCGCTCTGGCCTTCAAGATCGCTACCGACCCCTACGTGGGCAAGCTGTGCTACTTCCGCGTGTACTCCGGTACGCTGGAGAAGGGCACCACCGTGCTGAACTGCACCAAGGGCGTTAACGAGCGTATGGGTCGTATCCTGCAGATGCATGCCAACCACCGTGAGGATATTGAGAAGGTCTACGCCGGCGACATCGCCGCCGTGGTCGGCGTCAAGAACACCACCACCGGCGACACGCTCTGCGACGAGGATCACCCCATCATTCTGGAGTCCATGGTCTTCCCCGAGCCCGTTATCGAGGTCGCTATCGAGCCCAAGACCAAGGCCGGTCAGGAAAAGATGGGCATCGCCCTGAGTAAGCTGGCTGAAGAAGACCCCACCTTCCGCACCTACACCAACAAGGAGACCGGGCAGACCATCATCGCCGGCATGGGCGAGCTGCACCTGGAGATCATTGTTGACCGTCTGCTGCGGGAGTTCAAGGTCGAGGCCAACGTGGGCGCTCCTCAGGTTTCCTACAAGGAGACCATCCGCAAGGCTGTGGATCAGGAGACCAAGTACGCCCGTCAGTCCGGCGGTAAAGGCCAGTACGGTCACGTCAAGATCCATGTGGAGCCCAACGAGCCCGGCAAGGGTTACGAGTTCATCAACGCCGTTGTTGGCGGCGCCATCCCCAAGGAGTATATCCCCGCCGTCGATGCCGGTATTCAGGGCGCGATGGAGGCTGGCGTTCTGGCCGGCTACCCCGTTGTGGACGTGAAGGTCACCCTGTACGATGGCTCTTACCACGAGGTCGACTCCTCCGAAATGGCCTTTAAGATCGCCGGTTCCATGGCGTTCAAGGAAGCCTGCAAGAAGGCAGACCCCGTCATTCTGGAGCCCATCATGAAGGTTTCCGTCAATGTGCCCGACGAATATATGGGCACCGTTATCGGCGATATCACCGCCCGCCGCGGCAACATTCTGGGTCAGATCACCCGTACCGGTTCTGTCCAGATCGACGCCAACGTGCCTCTGGCGGAGATGTTCGGCTACGCCACCGACCTGCGCAGCAAGACGCAGGGACGCGGCAACTACTCCATGGAGCCCAGCCACAACGCCGAGCTGCCCAAGTCCAAGACCGAGGAAATTGTCAAGTCCCGGGGCAAGGACTGATTTCCAAAGGAAATTGACGTAAATTTTCAAAAATTTTTCTTGTGTTTCCCCGCAAAGTGTTGTATGATGTATACGATGTGCGGAAGCACCCAGACTAAAGTTGTTTATTAAATTCAATCAACAATTATAACAGGAGGAATATTTCAAATGGCAAAGCAGAAGTTTGAAAGAAATAAGCCCCATGTTAACATCGGCACTATCGGCCATGTTGACCACGGCAAGACCACTCTGACCGCCGCTATCACCAAGTATCTGGCTATGAAGGGTCAGGCTCAGTTCGAGGACTACGCTTCCATCGACAAGGCTCCCGAAGAGAAGGCTCGTGGTATCACGATCAACACCGCTCACGTTGAGTACGAGACCGACAAGCGTCACTACGCTCACGTTGACTGCCCGGGTCACGCTGACTATATCAAGAACATGATCACCGGTGCTGCTCAGATGGACGGCGCTATTCTGGTTATCGCTGCTACCGACGGCCCCATGGCTCAGACCCGTGAGCACCTGCTGCTGGCCCGTCAGGTCGGCGTTCGCTATATCGTTGTGTTCCTGAACAAGTGCGATCAGGTTGACGACGAGGAGCTGCTGGAGCTGGTCGAGATGGAAGTCCGCGAGACCCTGAACGAGTATGGCTTCCCCGGCGACGACACCCCCATCATCAAGGGTTCCGCTCTGAACGCTCTCGTTTCCGAGTCCAAGGATCCCGACGCTCCCGAGTATGCCTGCATCAAGGAGCTGATGGACGCTGTTGACGAGTATATCCCCACTCCCGAGCGTAACGACAACCTGCCCTTCCTGATGCCCGTTGAGGACGTCTTTACCATCTCCGGCCGTGGCACCGTTGCTACCGGTCGTGTGGAGCGTGGCGTTGTCAAGAAGAACGAGCCTGTCGAGATCGTCGGCCTGCGCGAGGACAAGCTGGCTACCGTCGTTACCGACATCGAGATGTTCCACAAGCTGCTGGACTACGCTGAAGCCGGCGACAACATCGGCGCTCTGCTGCGTGGTATCGACAAGAAGAACATCGAAAGAGGCCAGGTTCTGTGCAAGCCCGGCTCCATCCATCCCCACACCAAGTTCAAGGGTCAGGTTTACGTCCTGTCCAAGGAAGAAGGCGGCCGTCATACTCCCTTCTTCAACAACTATCGTCCTCAGTTCTACTTCCGTACCACCGACGTTACCGGCATCATCTCCCTGCCCGAAGGCGTTGAGATGTGCATGCCCGGCGACAACGTTGTTATGAGCGTTGAGCTGATCACCCCCATCGCTATCGAGAAGGGCCTGCGTTTCGCTATCCGTGAAGGCGGCCGTACCGTTGGTTCCGGCGTCGTTACCGAGATCGACGAGTAATTTCCCGTTAGACAATGAACTTGAAAAGGCGTGACCTTCGGGTCACGCCTTTTTTCTCTGCATCTCAGAAAAACTTTGTCCATAGGCCGCGGTTTTCCTACTATAGCGGTGTAAGGCCTTACACATCACAAGGAGGTGTCCTGATGGAAGATACCCAGATCATCGCGCTTTACCTGTCCCGGCAGGAAGCGGCCATCGGCGAGACGGCGAAGAAATACGGCGGCTACATAAATCGGATCGCCTACAATATCCTGCGCTGCCGGGAGGATACGGAGGAAATCGCAGCGGATACGTATCTGGCTGCGTGGAATGCCATTCCACCGGAAATTCCCAGAGTGCTGAAGCATTTCCTGTCCCGGATAGCCCGAAACCTGGCCTTTGACCGGCTGGATTATATCACCGCCAAGCGAAGGGATGTGCATATGATCACCCTGCTGTCGGAGTTGGACGCCTGTCTGCCAGACCCCCGCTCCGACGTGGAGGCCGCCGTGGATGCAAAGCTGGCTGCGGGGAGTGTGAACCGGTTCCTGTCCCAGCTGGACAAGAAGGACTGCGCCGTGTTCCTGAGCCGCTATTACTACAGCATGGCGATTAGCGAAATCGCGGACAAGCTCGGCCTGACGGAACGGAACGTGAAGTACCGCTTGAGCTGCCTGCGGCAAAAGCTGCGTAAGCAGCTGGAAAGGGAGGGAATCAACGTATGAACGGAAAAAACCTTTTCAGAGCATTGGAGTACGTGGATGACAGGTATCTGGACATGGTGGACGCCGCCGCACAGGAGGCAACCGATATGAAACAAAAGCACTTTTCCGGGAGGAAAACCATCCTCTACATTCTGGCCGCGGCCATCTGCGTCAGTCTGCTCACCGTGACCGCCGCGGCAGCGGGGTGGATACCCAATATTTTCGCGGCCGCACAGCCCAAGGCGACACCGCGGGATGAGCCGGTTCTGGAAGCGGCGCAGAGTGCGACCCAGTCCCAGACGCCGGAAACCGTCGAATTTGCCGAAGCGGACTACACCAAGTTCACGCTGATTCAGAGCTACTATGACGGAAAATCCATTGCGCTGGGCTACGACCTGTCCGGGGTCATGCCTGGGGAAACGGTGGTAGGGTTTACGCCGGAGGATACGCTGAAGCAGGAAATCCTGCAAAGACGCGACAATCAGTTTTGGTGCGAGAGGTACGGTCTGACGGACGACACTGTCGACCAATATCTGGAAGCGGGCGTCTGGACGCAGGAGGAGTATGACCAGCGTCTGGCGGGAAGAAGCGAGTACGCAAAGAAATACGACCTGCGCAGGGATTCCCAGATCTACATGGACGACCAACTGCGCGCGCTTCTCACCGACGGGGAATACGAAGAATTCTGGGAAATTCTCGGGGAAACGGGCTCGTGCTGCGTGGCCATCCCGATGAAACCCTACGTCGGCGACCACATTCTTCTGAACGGTGCGGATGAACCCGCGGATCGGGGAGACTACACCACAGAGGAAGGGGAATGTCTGGTGCTGAACAACCTGCCTGCCGCCGCTCAGAATCAGCCGTCCATCACGGTGGGACTGAAATTCAAATCCGGCTGGAGCTATTACTATATGGAGCTGTCGGGAACCAGCTACCGCCTTTACGTCCCGAATCCGGACTACGTTACGACCATCACGCTGGAAAACGAAAGCAAACCATGATTTTACGTGGCAGCCGCCTGCACGGCTGCCCCGTTTTCGCCGCCGGAATACGCACGGTTTCGACCTCCCGGGCATAGATTGTGCCGGGAGGTTTTGCGTTATGAGAATCTTTATCATCACGTTCCGCTCGGTGACGTTCGCCCAGCGGGGCGAGCGGCTGCTGAACCGGAACAACCACCGCTGCGTCCTCCAGCGGACGCCCAAGTGGATGGAGCAGCAGGGCTGCGGCTACAGTCTGCGGATCAAAACGGAGGATATTATTCCGGTGGTGGAGCTTCTGCGGGAGAACGGCGTCCCTCTGCGCAAAATTTATGCCCAGCGCCCGGACGGAAATCTGGAGGAGCTGACGGTATGATCTATCTGGACAACGGCGCCACCTCCTTCCGCAAGCCGCCGGGGGTGTACCGGGCAGTGGAGCGGGCGATGTATACCTGCGCGAATCCGGGGCGGGGCGGGTATCCCGCAGCAATGGAAGCGTCGGAGACGGTGTATGCCTGCCGGGAAGCTGCGGCGGAGCTGTTTCACTGCCGGCCGGAGCAGGTCGCGCTGACCAGCAGCTGCACCCATGGCTTAAATATCGCCATCCGTTCCATCGTGAAGCCCGGGGGACGGGTGATCGTGTCCGGGTTCGAGCACAACGCCGTGACCCGCCCCCTTCATGCGCTGGGGGCGGATATCCGGGTGGCGGGGCGGCGGCTGTTTGACTGGGAGGACACCCTTTCCCGCTTCGGACGGGAATTGAAGCAAGGGGCGGACGCGGCGGTATTTACCCACGTTTCCAACGTGTTCGGCTATATTCTGCCCGTGGAGCAGCTGGCGGAGATGTGCCGGAAATGGCGGGTGCCGTTCATCATCGATGCCGCCCAGTCCGCCGGGGCGCTGCCCGTGGATCTTCAGGCGCTGGGGGCGAATTTTATCGCCATGCCGGGGCATAAGGGGCTGCTGGGGCCTCAGGGGACGGGGCTGCTGCTCTGCGGCGGCGATGCCCAGCCTCTGCTGTTCGGGGGGACGGGCAGCGACTCCGTCAATCAGGCCATGCCGGATTACCTGCCTGACCGCCTGGAAGCGGGGACGCTGAATGTGCCCGGCTACGCGGGACTGACGGAGGGACTGCGGTTTGTTCGCCGTACAGGTGTGGAGAACATTTTCCGCCGGGAGCACCGGCAGCTGGAACGGTGTGCCGAGGGCTTGCAGAAATTGGGAATGGAGGTATTCACCGGGGCGCATCAGGCATCGACGGTGTCCTTCCGGCCGGGGATGGACTGTGAGGAAGCGGCGGCGTTTCTGGCGAAGCAGGGCATTGCGGTCCGTGCGGGTCTGCACTGCGCCCCCTTTGCCCACGAAAGCGCGGGGACGCTGGAATCGGGGACGGTGCGGGTCAGCTTTGGCCACGACGCATCCAACGCCCAAACCGACGCGTTTCTCCGAACGGTATCCAAACTTCCCAGAGTTTAGCCGCAATTTTTTTACAGATTGGCTATTGCCATCAGCGCCGGTATTCGCTATAATAGACAAGATAATAGCTAATTTACGATAGCGGAGTATGCGCTATACAAAAGTTGACATAAAAGGGGTAAGAACGTTTATGGAGAGCATTCAGAATTTGCTGCATCAGATACAGCGGATGCAGTGGTCAGACTATCTGGATATCGCCGTAGTCGCGTTTCTGATATATAAAATTCTTCCGCTGATCAAGACACCCAGCACCACCCGGATCGCCAAGGCCGTGGTCGCGGTGCTGATCATCGCGTGGCTGACGGATTTCCTGCATCTGTACACGGTGGGCTTCATCATGAACCAGTTCCTGGCCATCGGACTGCTGGCGCTGGTGATCCTGTTCCAGCCGGAGCTGCGGCGGATGCTGGATCATTTGGGCAGCGTGAAGCTGACGAGTATCTTCGGCGTCAACAAGCCCGTACAGCAGGAGATGGACGCGGTCATCACCCAGACCGTGCGTGCCTGCGAGGCCATGGGGCGGGAAAAGGTGGGCGCGCTGATCGTCTTCGCCCGGGAGCAGCGGCTGGAGGAATACTTCAAAACCGGCACCCAGATCGACGGTCAGGTTTCCGAGCAGCTGATCCGGAACATTTTCTTTAAGAATTCACCCCTCCACGACGGCGCAATGATTATCCGGGACGGCCGGGTCGCCGCAGCGGGGTGTGTGCTGCCCCTGTCCGACAGCAACCGTCTCAGCTCGGACTTGGGCACCCGGCATCGCGCCGGCGTGGGCATGAGCGAGGCTTCCGACGCGGTGGTGGTGATCGTCTCCGAGGAGACCGGCACCATTTCCGTGGCGGTGGGCGGAATGCTCAAGCGGCACCTTGCGCCCCAGACGCTGGACAAGCTGCTGCACAATGAACTGTGCCCTGCCAACGACGGGGACGAGAAGCAGGACTTGAGTCTGCGGCTGAAGCAGAAGCTGCAGCCCCGCAGAAAGGAGACGGACGACAATGAAAAATAGATTTGGCTCCATTCTGCTGTCCATCGTCATCGCCTTTGGCCTCTGGCTGTACGTCATCACTTACGTCAGCCCCAATTCCGAGGAGACTTACTACAACATCCCGGTGGTGCTGGAGGGCGAGAGCGTCCTGAACGAGCGGGGGCTGATGTGTACCTCCACGTCCTCCTCCACGGTGTCGTTACAGCTGGCGGGTGCGAGAAGCGATCTGATCAAGGTCAACCAGAACAATATTACGGTCAAGGCCAACCTGTCCGCGATTACCGAGCCGGGGCAGAAGATCAATCTGCGCTACACCATTTCCTACCCCGGAAACGTGGCGCAGAATGCCTTCGAGACGCTGTCCCAGAGCGACTTTTATGTAGATGTGGAATACCGCCGGGTGAAGGATGTGCCGGTGGTGGTGCAATATGACGGCACCCGGTCGGAGGATTATCTGTACGACACGGAAAACGTCCAGCTGGATTATTCTACAGTGAATGTTATCGGCCCCGCCTCCGTCGCCGACAAAATCCGGCAGGCGGTGATCGAGGTGGATCTGACAGATCAGGTGGAATCCATCAGCGAAAGCTACCGCTACACCCTCTGCGACGAGAAGGGCAACCCCGTGGACGCGGCGGAGATCACCACCGATGTGGAAGAAATCCATCTGGACATGAAGATCCAGAGGATCAAGGAGCTGCAGCTGGTGGCGCAGGTCACCTACGGCGGCGGTGCTACGGAAGAAAACACCACCATAACGGTCAACCCTGCGTCCATCCGGGTCACGGGCAGCGACGCCGCGCTGGCAGAGCTGGGCGACAGCTATACCCTGGCCGAAATCGACCTGCGGTCGGTGGAAAAATCCCAGAATATGCTCTACACCATCAACCTGCCCGACGGCATTACCAACCAGACCGGCGTGAACGAGGCCACGGTGAGCATTCAGTTCTCCGGCCTGAGTACCAGAGAATATACCGTAGACAATTTTGAGGCCATCAACGTGCCGGAGGGCATGGAGGTGGAGATCATCAACGCCAGCCTGACGGTGCGGGTGCGGGGCGCTGCCGGACAGATCAGCCAGCTGACGGGAGACGACATCAAGGTCGTGGTGGACTTCTCCAACGCCGTGGCGGGAACGGCCACCTACAAGGCGTCCATCACCTTCGGCGAGGAATTCACGGCAGTCGGCGCGGTAATGGGCCCGTATTCCGTATCGGCAACGGTAAAGGGGTGACGGCATGGAACAGCTCGTCCGGGTAAAGGAAACCTATGACGACGGCACGGCGCTGGTGTTCCGTATCCGGGAAAGCGCCTGTTCCGGCGACTGCCACAAATGTTCCGGCTGCGGCGCGGCGAAGGAAACGGTGACGTTTACGGCAAAGAACCCCATCGGCGCGCGCCGGGGGGAGCTGGTAAAGGTGGAATCCGAGACTGCCCCGGTGCTGAAAGCGGCGGCGGTACTGTATGTTGTGCCGCTGGTGCTGTTCTTCTTGGGATACTATATCGGCTTCCGGCTGGGGGGCTTCGGCGCGCTGGTCGGGGGGCTTGGGTTTGTGCTTGGCATCGCATTGGTGCTGGTGTACGACCGCAAAGTGGTGAGAAAGGCCAATATTGACTATACAATCACAGCTTTCGCAAGGAAAATATGAGAAAAGCCATGAAAAAAGGGGATAATGAGTTTGGTTAAAAGTATGACCGGCTACGGCCGCGCCGTGGAGACCGTGAACGGAAGAGAATTTACGGTGGAGCTGCGCTCCGTCAACAACCGCTATCTGGACTGCACCGTGAAGCTGCCCCGCAGCCTGTCCTTTGGAGAGGACGCGGTGAAGCAGGCCGTGAAGAACGCCATCTCCCGGGGCAAGGTGGACGTGTTCCTGTCCGTCCGCTCCGAGGGTGCCGCCGACGTAAAGGTCACCCTGAATGAATCCATGGTGGCGGGGTATCTGGCCGCTATGAAGCAGATGGCGGAAAGTTTCGATGTGAAAGAGGACATCAGCGTGTCGCTTCTGTCCCGGATGCCGGATGTGTTTACCGTGGAGAAGCCGGAGGTGGACGAGCAGCAGCTGCTGGACGATATGCTGTCCGTTGTGAATAAGGCGCTGGCAGGCTTCGACGCCATGCGTACCACGGAGGGCAAGGCGCTGGAAAACGATCTGCGCAGCCGGGGACAGACGATCCTGTCGCTGGTCAGTCAGGTGGAAGCGGGCGGCGCCCAGACTGTGCTGGACTACCGCACCCGTCTGGAAAATAAGATCAAAGAGGTTTTGGCCAACACTGCTATTGACGAAAGCCGCATCCTGACGGAGGCCGCCATTTTCGCCGACAAAGTGGCGGTAGACGAGGAGACCGTCCGTTTAAGAAGCCACTTAGAGCAGATGAACAACATGCTCACCACCGGCGGGGCTATCGGACGGAAGCTGGACTTCCTGCTGCAGGAAATGAACCGGGAGGCCAACACCATCGGCTCCAAGTGCACCGATGTGCGTCTGGCACGGGTCGTGGTGGAGATCAAGGCCGAGCTGGAAAAGATCCGGGAGCAGACCCAGAACATCGAGTAAGGAGTAGCTATGAAGCTTGTGAACATCGGTTTCGGCAGCATGGTCGCTGCGGGGCGGGTGCTTGCCATTGTAGCGCCGGACTCCGCACCCATCAAGCGGGTGATCCAGGAGGCGAGAGACCGGGGAATGCTCATTGACGCATCCTACGGACGCAAGACAAAGGCCGTGCTTCTCATGGATACCGACCACGTGATCCTCTCCGGCATCCCCACCGAGACGCTGTATGCCCGGTGGATGGACAGACCGGAAGAAGAAATAAAGGAGGATTGAGCCGTGAGCAAGGGAAAAATGTTTGTGATCTCCGGCGCTTCCGGCGTGGGGAAAAGCACCGTCCTGAAGCAGGTGATGGCCGGCCGGGACGACCTGAAATTTTCCGTCTCCGCCACCACCCGCCCGCCCCGGCCCGGGGAGACGGACGGGGTACACTACTACTTCGTGACCAGAGAACGCTTCGAGGAAATGATCCGGGAAAATGCGTTTCTGGAATACGACGCCCACGCGGGCAACTACTACGGCACCCCCCGCGCCCAGGCGGAGAAAAAAATGGAGCAGGGACTGCTGCTTCTGGACATCGAGCCGATGGGCGCGAAGCAGGTGAAGCAGTCCGCCCCTGACGCGGTGCTGATCTTCATCATGCCGCCGTCCCGGGAGGAGCTGGAGCGCCGTCTGCGCAGCCGGGGCGATACCTCGGAGGAACAGATCAAAATGCGTCTGGAACGGGCGACATGGGAAATGGAGCAGCGAAGCTGGTACGATTACACCGTTGTTAACGACGACGCGAAGCGCTGCGCCGAAGAAATTCTGACAATCATTGCCAATCTGGCTGACTGAATATATTGCTACTTTATTGGAGGAACGAAATTATGCTATACCCCCCTGTTGCTGATTTGCTGAAGAAAGTGGACAGCCGTTATCTGCTGGTGAATCTGGTGGCGCATCGCGCCCGTCAGATTGCCGCTGAGGCCGAGGCGTTTCAGGAAGACCTGCCGGAAAAGCCCGTGACCATGGCCATTGAGGAAGTGGCGGACGGCGAGCTTTCCGCCACCGTGAAGGAAGAGTATATGAAATGATGCTTTTCCGGGGGATGCGAACACCCTCCGGAAAAGCAGCCGGAAAGGATGGGGTGAGGGATGATTGCGAAAATCGCGGTTTCCGCCGCGACCTATGCCATTGACAAGCCCTATTCCTACAAAATCCCCGAGGGGATGACCCTGCAGCCCGGCCAGCGGGTGCAGCTGCCCTTCGGCCGCGCCAACAAGCGCACCGAGGGCGTGGTTCTTACCGTGGAGACGGGCAGCGAGGAAAAGCTGAAAGCCGTGGAGCGGTGTCTGGACGAAGCGCCGATTCTGTCGGAGCATCAGCTGCGGCTGGCGGCATTTTTGCGGGAGCGGTATTTCTGCACCTTTTATGAGTGCCTCCGGGTCATGCTCCCGGCGGGACTGTGGTTTCAGGCGCGGGAACGGATATCTCTCACCGGCGACCGCTCATGGAAGGAAAAGGCCATCCGTAAGGACGGCGCGGCGGAGGTGCTTGCGCTGCTGGAAAATCTGGGCGGTCAGGCGGAGGAATCTGCTCTGCGCGCTCTGATTCCCGACGAGGAAACCCTTTCCGACGTGATCGCGTATCTTGCGCGGAAAAAGTGGATATCCGCCGAAACGGAATATCTGCGCCGCGCCAATGACAAGACGGAGAAAATCGCCGCTCTGGCGGTTTCCGCCGAGGAAGCCATGGAGTACGCCTCCCACCGCCCCAAATCCGCCGCCATGCAGAAAAATGTGCTGGAGCTGATGTGCGGCGTGGGCAGCGTGTCCGTGAAGGAGCTGTGCTATTTTACCGGCGCTTCTACCGCGACGGTGAACCGGCTGGAAAAACTGGGGTATCTGACGCTGACCGAGCAGCCGGTTCTTCGATGCCGGGAAATCCGTCCGGCAAAGCTGGACGGGCCACTGGTGCTCAGCCCCGATCAGCAGCGCTGCTATGACGGACTCGCGGAGCAAATGACGCAGGAAAATCCGGGGGTCGCGCTCCTTCGGGGTGTGACCGGCTCGGGAAAGACGTCCGTCTATATCAAACTCATCCAAACCTGTCTGGAAACGGGCAGAAGCACCCTGCTTCTGGTGCCGGAAATCGCCCTGACGCCCCAGCTGCTGGGGCTGATGACGGCCTATTTCGGCGATCAGGTGGCGGTGCTGCACAGCAGCCTTGGGGCGGGGGAACGGTACGACCAGTGGAAGCGCGTCCGAAGCGGCGACGCGAAAGTGGTCGTAGGGACCCGCTCGGCGGTGTTTGCCCCATGTACCCCCGGCCTGATCATTCTGGACGAGGAACAGGAGCATTCCTATAAATCCGAAAATTCCCCCCGCTACAGCGCCAAAGAGGTCGCCATCTGGCGGGGCGCGAAGGAAGGCGCACTGGTGCTGCTCGGCTCCGCGACGCCCTCCGTGGAAAGTATGTACCGGGCGAAGACCGGCGCTTACAGCCTGTACACTATGGCGGAACGCTATGGCGGACGGAAGCTGCCCGCCGTGGACATCGTGGACATGCGGGAGGAGCTGAAGCTGGGAAACGATCTTTCCCTGAGCATCCCTCTGCGGGAAGCGCTGTCCGACAACCGGGACGCGGGAAAGCAGACGATTCTGCTGCTCAACCGCCGGGGAAACAGCCGGGCACTGGTGTGTGTGGACTGCCGGAAAGCGCCGGAATGTCCCCGGTGCAGCGTCCGCCTGACCTATCACAGCGCCAACAACCGGCTGATGTGCCACTACTGCGGCTTCTCCCAGCCGGTGCCGGAGCGCTGCCCGGCGTGCGGCGGCCCGCTGAAAACCATCGGTACCGGCACCCAGAAGGTGCAGGAGGAGCTGGAGTTCCTCTTCCCCGACATGGAGACCGACCGGATGGACGCTGACACGGTAAGCGCCGTGAATACACACGAAAAAATTCTGGAACACTTCCAAAAGGAAAACGTTCCCGTGCTTCTTGGCACCCAGATGGTGGCCAAGGGGTTGAACCTCCCCAACGTCACGCTGGTGGGCGTGCTGGACGCCGATCTGAGCCTGTACACCGGCGGGTATCTGGCGGGGGAGACCACCTTCAATATGCTCACCCAGGTGGTGGGCAGAGCCGGCCGGGGGGACAGCCCCGGAAAGGCTATCATTCAGACGATGGTGCCCGACCATCAGGTCATCCGGTACGCGGCGGAGCAGGATTACGACGGATTTTACGATCTGGAAATCCAGCTGCGCCGGGTGCAGAACGCGCCGCCCTTCGGCGATCTTGCCGCCGTGGTGGTGACGGGACGGGAGGAAACGGCGGTGCTTCGGGGCGCGGCAAAATTCCGGGACAGCCTGATCGCGTGTCTGCGTCAGGAAGCCTACCGGGAGGAACGCTGCGCGGTGCTGGGGCCTGCGCCCTGCGCCGTGCCGAAGGTCAACTACCATTTCCGCTACCAGCTGACCCTGCGCTGCCGCCTGACCCGGACAATGCGCCAGCTGCTTTCCTATCTTCTCCGGGAGTTCGGAAAGGACAAGGCAAACCGGGGTGTCAGCGCCTACATCGATGTGAACGGATTCGACTGACCGTCGGGAAATAAGAGAAACGAGGTAAAATCATGGGACTGCGCAAAATTCTGACATACAAAGACCCGGCGCTGCACAAGGTATGCCGTCCGGTGGAGAAATTCGACTGGCGGCTGCACAAACTGCTGAACGACATGACCGATACCCTGGCCGAAGCTAACGGCGTGGGGCTGGCTGCCCCTCAGGTGGGCATTCTGCGCCGGGTGGTGATCGTGGATACCGGCGAGGAAATTCTGGAGCTGGTGAATCCGGAACTGGTGGAGACCAGCGGCGAGCAGTGCGGCGCGGAGGGGTGCCTCAGCGTTCCGGGCAAGTACGGCCTGGTGAAGCGTCCCAATTATGCCAAGGTTCGTGCCCAGGACAGAAACGGCGAATGGTTCGAAGCCGAGGGGGAAGAGCTGATCGCCCGGTGCTTCTGCCATGAGCTGGATCATCTGGACGGCATCGTCTACACCGAGGTCATGGAGCGGTTCCTGACGGAGGAAGAACTGGAGCAAGAAAAGTAACGGAGGGATCATCCTTGCGTGTTGTGTTTATGGGTACGCCGGACATCGCGGCGACCTGCCTGAAAAAAATTCTGGCCGACGGCTTCGACGTGGTGGGCGTCTACACACAGCCTGACCGCCCCAAGGGACGGGGCATGAAGCTGGTGGCGTCCCCGGTGAAGGAGGTGGCGGTGGCTGCCGGAATCCCCGTATTCCAGCCGGAAAATTTCCGGGAGGAAGAGACGGTGGAGCAGCTTCGCGCCTTGCAGCCGGATATCTGCGCTGTGGTGGCCTACGGGCGCATCCTGCCCCAGAAGGTGCTGGACGTGCCGAAATACGGCTGCATCAATATCCATGCCAGCCTGCTGCCCAAATACCGCGGTTCCGCCCCCTATCAGTGGGCGGTGCTGGACGGCCTGACGGAGACCGGCGTTACCGCTATGTACCTGACCCGGGAAATGGACGCCGGGGATATCATTGACATTTCCAAGACACCCATCGGCGAAAACGAAACGGCGGGGGAGCTGCTGGATCATCTGGCGGTGCTGGGCGCGGAACTGCTGAGCAGGACCCTGACCCGGTTTGAAAGCGGGAAGGTGCCTGCCACGCCTCAGGATGCGTCGGGGGTCAGCTATGCTCCCATGCTGGACAAGTCCATGTGCCCCATCGACTGGACGAAGACGGCGCAGCAGGTGCATAACCACGTCCGGGGGCTGCATCCATGGCCGGTTGCGACTATGGAATTGCAGGGCAAGACCTTCAAAGTCCACGCCACACGGGTTGTGGAGGGCAGCGGCAAGCCCGGTGAGATTCTGGGTCTGACGAAGACCGGACTGCGCATCGCCTGCGGCGAGGGGGCGGTGGAGATCATTTCCCTGCAAGCCGAGGGCGGCAAGCGCATGGCGGCGCCCGATTATTTCCGGGGTCATCCCTTGGAGCGCTGATGGGCGCGAGAGAAACGGCGCTGAACGCGCTGATCGCCTGCCGTAAAAGCGGCGCATGGCCGAACGGGGCGCTGAAAGAATATATTGCCCGGGACCGCCTGTCCCCAAGGGACGCGGCGCTGGCTACGCGGCTGTGCTACGGCGTCCTGCAAAACCGGAACAAGCTGGATTTTTACCTGAAGCAGCTCCTGACGGGGCGGCTGAAAGACCTCCATCCCGTGGTGCGGGACATCCTCCATCTGGGGTTGTACCAGATTTATGAGCTGGACAAGGTCCCAGAAAGCGCCGCCGTGAATGAATCGGTGACGCTGGCAAAAAAATATTGCAAAAATCCGAAGGCCGGGGCGCTGGTGAATGCCGTTCTGCGTAAGGCGGCGGCGACGAAGGGGACTTTACAGGAGCCGGTGTCCTATGCCGATCGCTACAGCCACCCGGACGAGCTGATTTCCCTGCTGAAAGCAAACCTGCCCAAGGGCAAGCTGGAACCCATGCTCATTGCCGACAACGCCGCACCCCGGACGGTGGTGCAGGTGAACACCCTCCGAATTTCCGCGGAGGAACTGGCCGAGCGGCTGACGGCGGAACACGTCTGCGTCAAACCTCACGAGTGGATGGCGGACTGTCTGGTGCTGTCCGGCACGGGAAGCTTAGAGCAGCTGCCGGCGTTTCGGGAAGGGCTGTTCTATGTGCAGGACCCGGCGGCAAAGCTCAGCATCCTGTGCGCGGGACTGCCGGAATCCGGCGGGAACGTGCTGGACTGCTGCGCCGCGCCGGGAGGCAAGAGCTTTGCCGCGGCCATTGCCATGGGCGGTAAAGGAAGTATCGTCTCCTGCGACATATACCCCCACAAAACTGCCCTGATCGAAAACGGTGCGGCGCGTCTGGGACTGACGAACATTACGGCGCGTCAGCAGGATGCCTCCCAGGTTGTGCCGGAATGGGTCGGCGCCATGGACACCGTCATTGCCGACGTGCCCTGCTCCGGTCTGGGCATCATCCGGAAAAAGCCGGATATCCGATACAAAAACCTGAAAGAGCTGGAAGACCTTCCGGCCTTGCAGTTGAACATTCTGGAGACTCAGGCGTCCTATGTCAGACCCGGCGGCACGCTGCTGTATTCCACCTGCACCGTGCTGAAACGGGAAAACGAGGATGTGGTTTCCGCATTCCTTGCAGCGCACGGCGGGTTTACGACGGAGCCGCTGCCGCTGCCGGATGTATTTCCCAAAAACGAAACCGGGATGCTCACCCTGATCCCCGGCGAGTATGATACCGACGGCTTCTTTATCTGCCGTCTGCGGAGAAAAGCATGAATCTGAAATCCATGACCCTGCCGGAGCTGACGGCGGTTCTGAAAGAATTGGGGCAGCCTGCGTTCCGTGCCAAGCAGGTCTACACCTGGCTGCACAAGGGCGTTCGCGCCTATGACGAAATGACGAACCTGCCCAAGTCCCTCCGGGACACCCTGGCGCGGGAGTATCCCATCTGCGCCCCGAAGGTGGTGCGCAGGCAGGAATCCGCACGGGACGGCACGATCAAATACCTCTGGGAACTGTCCGACGGCAACTGCGTGGAGACGGTGCTGATGCGCTATCACTACGGGAACACCGTGTGCATTTCCACGGAGGTGGGCTGCCGCATGGGCTGCGCCTTCTGCGCCTCCACCATCGGCGGACTGGTGCGGCGGCTGGAACCCTATGAAATGCTGGACGAGGTGCTGTTCACGCAGGTGGACTCCGGCCTGCCCATTTCCCACATCGTGCTGATGGGCATTGGCGAGCCGCTGGACAATTTTGACAATGTGATGCGCTTTCTGGAGCTGGTGAACAGCCCGGAGGGCATGAACATTTCCATGCGGCATATCAGTCTCAGTACCTGCGGGCTGGTGCCGAAGATCGACGAGCTGGCGAAGCGGAAACTGCAGCTGACGCTGTCGGTTTCCCTCCACGCGCCCAACGACGAGGTGCGGGACCGGATCATGCCGGTGAACAAAGCCTATCCCAGCGAGGAGCTGCTGGCGGCCTGCCGCCGGTACTATCAGGCGACCTCCCGGCGGATTTCCTTTGAATACGCCATGATCGACGGTGTCAACGACCGCCCGGAGGATGCGAGAGAGCTGCTCCGGCGCTTGAAGGGGCTGCCTGCCCACTTCAATCTGATCCCCTTAAACCATGTGGAGGAAAGCCCCCTGAAGCCCAGCACCCGGGCGGCAGTGGCGGCGTTCCAGAAAACGCTGGAAGACGGCGGCGTCACTGCCACCGTCCGCAGAACGCTGGGCGGCGACATCGACGCCTCCTGCGGGCAGCTGAGACGAAAGTACAATCAAAGCAAAGAGAAGCGATAGAGAAAAGGGGGCGCGAGCCTATGCAGAGCTGGGGATTGACCGATCCCGGTTGTGTCCGGAAACAGAATCAGGATTCCTACAGAATTGAACAGCTTGACCGCGGCAACCTGCTGTGCATCGTCTGCGACGGCATGGGCGGCACCAAATCCGGAAACATTGCCAGTTCTCTGGCGGTGGACGTGTTCGTGGAGGAAGTCCGCCGCTGCTGGAAGCCCGTCATGGAGCAGGACAAGGTTGACCAGATGCTCCGCAGCGCCGTGAAGCTGGCGAACTTCACCGTGTATGACCAGTCCCGGCAGTTCGAGGAATTCGACGGCATGGGCACCACGCTGGTGGCGGTGATGGTGCGTGGCCGGAAGGCGACCGTAGTTAACGTGGGGGACAGCCGCGCCTATCACGTGGGCAAAAGCGGCATCCGGCAGGTGACCAAGGATCATTCTCTGGTGCAGATGATGGTGGACAGGGGAGAGCTGACTCCGGAGGTGGCGAAAAGCTATCCCGGCAAGAACTTCATCACCCGTGCCATCGGAACGGAGACAACCGTGCTGTGCGACATCTTCCATCTGGACGTGGGTAAGGGAGACTACCTGTTGCTGTGCAGCGACGGACTGAGCAATCTTCTGGACGATCAGGAAATTCTTTTTGAGGTCGTCCACGGCGTGTACAAGCAGAATTGCTGCAAGCGTCTGCTGGACATTGCCAAAAACCGGGGCGCGCCGGACAATGTCACCAGCGTGCTGATCGCCATTTGAGTACCGCGAAAGGAGCAATTTCTGAATATGGATCAATATATTGGACGGCTCTTGGACGACCGGTACGAAATTCTGGAGATCATCGGTACCGGCGGCATGGCCGTCGTCTATAAGGCGCGTGACCACCGGCTGAACCGGTTGGTAGCCGTCAAAATACTCAAGGATGAATTCGCACGGGATGAGGAATTCCGCCGCCGGTTCCGCGCCGAGGGCAAAGCCGTGGCCATGCTGAGCCATCCCAACATCGTGCAGGTCTACGACGTTTCCGCCTCCGACAGCGCCAATTATATCGTCATGGAGCTGATCGACGGCATTTCCCTCAAGCAGTACATGGAGAAAAAAGGGGTGCTCAACTGGAAGGAGACGCTGCATTTTGCCATGCAGATCGCCAAAGGATTGGAGCACGCCCACAGCCGGGGGATCATCCACCGGGACATCAAGCCCCATAACGTCATGGTGCTGAAAAACGGATCCGTCAAGGTGATGGACTTCGGCATTGCCCGGGTCATGAGCAAGAGCAACACCCTGACAAAGGAAGCGCTGGGAAGCGTCCATTACATCTCCCCGGAGCAGGCCAAGGGCGGCCATACCGACAACCGCTCCGACATTTATTCTCTGGCCGTGGTCATGTACGAGATGATGACCGGCCGCCCGCCCTATGACGGGGAATCCCCCGTGGCGGTTGCCATTCAGCATATCAACGGCGGCGCGCCGCTGCCATCCACACTGAACCCCAACATTCCCCGGGGCTTGGAGCAGATCATCATGAAAGGCATGGCGCTGGAGGTCAACGACCGTTACGTCTCCGCCACGGAAATGCTCCATGATATGGAAGAATTCCGGCAGAACCCGGACATGACGTTTGATTACCACACAATCGTGGACGACGCTACCCGCGTGCTTCCCAATCTCTCCCGCGGCATGACCACGGCGGAGAAGAAGGTGCAGGCTAAGACCGGGGCGGCTCCCGTCCGGACATCTTCGGACAGCATCCGCCTGCACCAGAACGGTGGGGGAACGGAGGCAGGGCGGGACAACGAGGCCATCCGCCGCGCCCAGCAGCGCCGTCAGGCGCAGCAGCAGCGCAAAGAGGAACGCAAGGAGGAGCGCAAGGAGGAGCGCAGCCGGGTCGCTACCACGGCCATCGTGGTTTGCAGCGCCGTGGCGGTCATCGCGATCTTCATTTTCCTGATCGCCCTGTTCAACGGCGCCTTGCTCAGCAAGGAGAAAGCACTGGTGGACGTCCCGTATCTCGAGGGCGGGATTTACGACGAAAGCCTTGCGTCCCAGTACCCGGACTTTGCCATCAAGCTGCAGCAGCAGTACGACGATACCCGGCCAAAGGGAGAGATTCTCCGCACGGAACCCTCCGGAGGCAGCAAGGTGGTCAAAGGTTCGGAGCTTTGGATCACCGTCAGCCTGGGGCAGCGGCCGGAAGCCAAAACCATGGACGATTTCGTAGGCACCAGCGCGGAGGAAGCCAAGTCCATCCTGCTGGGGCAAGGCTTTGAACCCATCACCCGCAACGAAATGAGCTACGTATACGAAGTGGGGCAGGTCATCCGCACGGAGCCGTCCGCCAATACGGAAATGACGGCGGGACAGACGGTGTACATCTATGTCAGCACCGGCCCGGACGTCATCACGGCGAAGATGCTCAACGTGATGGGGCTGGATGTGGACAAGGCCAAGGAGCTGCTGGGTCAGGCGGGCTTCAGCAACGTCAAGACCGAGGAAGTGGAGAGCCTGAAGCCCAAGGGCGAGGTCATTCACCAGTCCGCGGCGAAAAACGCGGAGATCGACGTCAACACGGAGATCGTTCTGCAAATCTCCAAAGGACCGGAGGAAACCACCGGCCCCACTCAGGCAACGACCCCCAAAGATCCCAACGAGCCGGTGACCATCGGGGTACAGTTCTCCCTGCCGGAACGGGATGAGCCGTACATTCTGAGCATTTTCCTGAACGGCAAGGAGGTCATCGAGTCCCGGGAGATCGTGCCGGGAACCTCCAGCTTTGTCTGCGACCTGACAGGCACCGGAACCCAGACCTATGACATTTACATCGACGGAGAATACTACCAGTCCAAGGAAGTGCCGTTTAATTGAGTATGGAAAAACAGCGTACCGGGCGGATCGTCCGTTCCATCAGCGGATTTTATGACGTGCAGGCGGGAGACGCGGTGATCACCTGCCGCGCCCGTGGCATTCTGCGAAAGGAAAACTGCACGCCCCTCACCGGCGACATGGTGGACATCACCGTGGAGCGGGGGAAGGGCATGGTGGAAAAGGTGCTGCCCCGGCGGAACTGCTTCGTCCGCCCCGCCGTCGCCAACATTGACGCGCTGGTGGTATTCGCGGCCAACGTCAATCCGGTGACGGAGCCGTTTCTCATTGACCGGGTGGCGGCCATTGCGGGAGATCAGGAGGTGCCGGTTTACCTGTGCGTCAACAAGTGCGACCTTGACCCGGCGGTGGACTTGGTGCGTATCTACCGGAACGCCGGTTTCCCCGTCATCTGCACCAGTGCCGAGACCGGCGGCGGGGTGGAGGCGCTTCGGACATTGATCAAAGGCAAGCTGGTGGCATTCACCGGAAATTCCGGCGTGGGCAAAAGCAGCATCCTCAACCGTCTGGCGCCGGAGCTGAAGCTTTCCACAGGAGAGGTTTCCGAAAAGCTCGGCCGGGGGCGGCATACCACCCGGCATGTGGAGCTGTACAGTCTGGGGGACGACACCTTCGTCATGGATACCCCCGGATTTTCCTCCTTCGACACCGATGAAATGGACGTGATCCTCAAGGAGAATCTGCAATACGCCTTCGCGGATTTCGGGGCGTATCTGGGAAAGTGCCGTTTTGACGACTGCACTCACCGCAAGGAGCCGGGCTGCGCCGTCCGGGAAGCCTGCGGGGAGGGGAAGATCGAAAAGACCCGGTACGAAAGCTACCTGAAGCTGTACGAGAAGGCAAGTCAGGTCAAAGCTTGGGAGCTGAAATAACAAAAAGCGCTTCTGCTGGCGGCAGAAGCGCTTTTCGTGTGGTAAGAGCGGCGTCAGAACCGGTTTTCGCCGGGGAAATGCTCCATAATGTCCTCGACGCGGCATTGCAGGATGTTGCAGAGCTTGTCGATGGTATTGATCTCCACGTTCTCATTGTGCCGGAGCCGGTTGAGCTGGGAGCGGTTTACATTATAATGGGTATAAAGATCATACTGGGAAACACCCCGCTGCTTCATGGTCTGCCACAGACGCTCGTATGTTATCATTTTCATCCCCCCGTCGCTTTATTTTAATATGGATCGCCGCAAATTGCAACTGGAATCGTGTCCTTATAAGAACCCTGACGGAAGACAGAAGAATTCTCTGTTTTCACCGAAAATAAATACAAAACTTCGTGAAAAATTCTGAAAAAGTGCTTGACAAATGGGGAAACAGATGGTATCATAATCGAGCGCGTGTAGGGAGATTCTGCGCGTGCACTGCGATGATGCGGGAGATTGCGTTGAAAAACGGTAACTTCCGCGGAGTATGTCCGGTCATCGGGCGGCTGAACTGCTTCTGGAAGCGCTGGCGTATATCGCCGGGAACGGAAGAAGGGTCGGCCTCGGTCGGCCATTTTTCATGGCTCGGAATGATACGCACGGCGGCGCGGACAATAGTAGCTCGACCGTACCCAGACACTACGCAAACTGAGTACGTAATTCAAGGAGGAAAACAAACATGGCAAACCAGATGATCCGCATCCGGCTGAAGGCTTACGATCACCAGCTGATCGACTCCAGCGCTGCAAAGATCGTGGAGACCGCAAAGCGCAACGGCGCCCAGGTTTCCGGCCCCATCCCGCTGCCCACCAAGAAGGAAGTCGTCACCATCCTTCGGGCTGTCCACAAGTACAAGGACTCCCGTGAGCAGTTCGAGCGCAGAACCCACAAGCGTCTGATCGATATCCTCAACCCCAACCAGAAGACCGTCGAAGCTCTGATGAGCCTGGATCTTCCCGCTGGCGTTGAGATTGAGATAAAGCTGTAACGGCGCGCAAGCGAAGTTATGGCAGCCCGCACTGTCTGGCATCGGGCGGACGGGTCATGTCGGCTGGCCTCCCAATGGGCTGCCGACCAATAACCTATAAAAAAGGAGAAACCAAACCATGCAGAAAGCAATCATCGGCAAAAAAGTGGGTATGACCCAGATCTTCGATGAGAGCGGCAAGGTGATCCCTGTGACCGTCGTGGAAGCAGGCCCCTGCGTCGTTACCCAGAAGAAGACCGTTGAGACCGACGGCTACGTAGCCGTCCAGCTGGGCTTTGGCGACGTCGCCGAGAAGAAGCTCAGCAAGCCGGAGGCAGGCCACCTGAAGAAGGCCGGCGTTGCCCCCAAGAAGTACCTGAAGGAGTTCAAGCTGGACGGCGCTGCCGACATGAACGTCGGCGACGAGGTCAAGGCTGACACCTTCGCTGCCGGCGACAAGATCGACGTTACCGGCATCAGCAAAGGCCACGGCTATCAGGGCGTTGTGAAGCGCCACGGCGCAGGCCGCACCCCCATGACCCACGGCGGCGGCCCTGTCCACCGTCATGCCGGTTCCATGGGTGCATCTTCTCATCAGTCCCGTATCTTCCCCGGCAAGATCGGCGCCGGCCAGATGGGCAATGAGCAGGTCACCATTGAGAATCTGGACGTTGTGAAGGTGGACGCAGAGCTGAACATGATCGTCATCCGCGGCGCCATCCCCGGCCCCAAGGGCGGTCTGGTCTACATCCGCAACACCGTCAAGAACAACAAGGTCAAGAATGTCGAGCTCGGCATCAGCAAGAACCCGCAGAAGGCTTCCGGCAGAAATCCCCAGAAGGCTTCCGCAAGAGGCTAAGGAAAGGAGATCTTAAATCATGCTTAAGACCAATGTTTATGATATGTCCGGCAAGCTGGTTGGCGAGATCGAACTCTCCGAAGCAGTTTTCGGCATCACCCCCAATGAGTCTGTGGTTCATGACGTTGTCAAGAACCATCTGGCCAACAAGCGTCAGGGCACCCAGAGCGCTCTGACCCGCGCTGAGGTTTCCGGCGGCGGCCGTAAGCCCTGGCGTCAGAAGGGCACCGGCCGGGCCCGTCAGGGCAGCACCCGTGCTCCCCAGTGGACCCACGGCGGCATCGTGTTCGCCCCCAAGCCCCGCTCCTACAGCTACACCCTGAATAAGAAGGCCAAGCGTCTGGCACTGAAGAGCGTCCTGAGCGCCAAGGCTTCCGAGGCAAATATCGTGGTCATCGACGCCATCAAGATGGACGCTCCCAAGACCTCCGAGTTTGCCAAGTTCCTGAAGGCCGTCGGCTGCGAAGGCAAGACTCTGGTCGTCACTGCCGCCGCCGACCAGAACGTGGTAAAGTCCGGCCGCAACATCCCCGGCTGCGAAGTCACCTTCGCCGGCGTGCTGAACGTTTACGACGTGCTGAACGCCACCAAGCTGGTCGTTGACAAGGCTGCTCTGGCCACGATTGAGGAGGTATTCGCATAATGAACGCTTACGATATCATCAGAAGACCTGTCATCACCGAGCAGTCCATGGAGTCTGTCGCTGACAAGAAGTACGTTTTTATGGTGGACGTGAACGCCAACAAGACCGAGATCAAGGCCGCGATCGAAGAGATTTTCGGTGTGAAGGTCGCGAAGGTCAACACCGTCCGTATGCAGGGTAAGGTCAAGCGCACCGGCGCTTATCCCGCCGGCAAGCAGGCCGCCTACAAGAAGGCTGTCGTCACCCTGACCGCCGACTCCAAGACCATCGAGTTCTTCGAGGGTATGGTCTAAACCAAATCTCAATAAAGGAGAGAAACGCAAATGGCTATTAAGACTTTCAAGCCTTACACCCCCGCCCGCAGAAACATGACTGTTTCCGCTTTCGACGGTGTTGATAAGAAGGCAAAACCTGAGCGTAGCCTGGTTGAGACCCTCAAGAAGAACGCAGGTCGCAACAGCTACGGTCACATCACTGTCCGCCATCGCGGCGGCGGCAACAAGCGCAAGTACCGCGTCATCGACTTCAAGCGTCTGAAGACCGACATGAGCGCTACCGTGCAGCGCATCGAGTACGATCCCAACCGCTCCGCTTTCATCGCGCTGATCAAGTACGAGGATGGCACCCTGAGCTACATCCTGGCTCCTTACGGCCTGAATGTGGGCGATCAGGTTCTTTCCTCCGCCAGCGCCGATATCAAGCCCGGCAACTGCCTGCCCATCGCCAACATCCCCGTCGGTACCGTGATCCACAACGTGGAGCTGCAGCCCGGCCACGGCGCTCAGCTGGTTCGTTCCGCCGGTACCGCCGCGCAGCTGATGGCCAAGGAAGGCGAGCTGGCGCAGATCCGTCTGCCCTCCGGCGAAGTCCGCTACGTTCACACCAACTGCACCGCCTGCATCGGTCAGGTGGGCAACCTGGATCACGAGAACGTCCACGTCGGCAAGGCCGGCCGTACCCGTCACATGGGTATCCGTCCCACCGTCCGCGGCTCCGTCATGAACCCCAACGACCATCCTCACGGTGGTGGTGAGGGCCGCGCCCCTGTCGGCCGTCCCGGTCCTGTTACCCCCTGGGGCAAGCCTGCTATGGGTTATAAGACTCGTAAGACGAAGAACCCCACCAACAAGTTCATCGTCAAGCGCAGAAACAGCAAGTAAGGAGGAAATGAAATGAGCAGAAGTATCAAGAAGGGCCCTTTCGTAGCTCCTGAGCTGTACAAGCGCGTGGAGGAGCTGAACAAGGCCGGTGACAAGAAGGTTCTGAAGACCTGGTCCAGATCTTCCACCATCTTCCCCTCCTTCGTCGGTCACACCATCGCCGTTCACGACGGCCGGAAGCATGTTCCCGTCTATATCACGGAAGATATGGTCGGCCACAAGCTGGGTGAGTTCGTTCCCACCCGGACTTTCCGCGGCCACTCCGGCAACAAGACCGCGAACGCCAAGTAAGGAGGTACGAAAATGGAAGCATTTGCATATGTTAAATTTGTCCGTATGTCTCCTCGTAAGGTCAAGCTGGTTTGTGATATGATCCGCGGTCAGGACGTCAAGACCGCCACTGCTTACCTGAGCCAGACCTCCAAGGCAGCCTGCGAGCCTATGGCCAAGCTGCTGAAGAGCGCTGTTGCCAACGCTGAGCACAACCACGGCATGAACGCTGACAATCTGTACGTCTCCACCGCCGTTGCCAATCCCGGCCCCATCCTGAAGCGCGGCCGCATTGCATCCCGCCGTGGTTTTGTACGGATCAATAAGAGAACCACTCACATCACCATCGGTGTGAGCGAGAAGGCTTAATCAGGAGGTAGCTATGGGACAGAAAGTTAATCCCCATGGACTGCGGGTTGGCGTAATCAAGGACTGGGATTCCCGCTGGTACGCCCGCGAGGACAAGGTCGGTGACCTGGTCGTCGAAGATTACAACATCCGTAAGTATCTGAAGAACAAGCTGTACGCCGCCGGCGTGGCTAAGATCGAGATCGAGCGTTCCAACGGCAAGGTCAAGATCAACCTGTGGTGCTCCCGCCCCGGTGTCGTCATCGGTAAGGCTGGTGCCGAAATCGAGAACCTGCGCAAGGAAATGGAAGCCAAGCTCGGCAAGAGCGTGAACCTGAACATCGTTGAGGTTCGCTCCCCCGACCTGAACGCTCAGCTGGTGGCCGAGAACATCGCCCAGCAGCTGGAGAAGCGTATCTCCTTCCGCCGCGCCATGAAGAAGGCCATGCAGCAGGCCACCCGTCTGGGTGCCAAGGGTATCAAGGTCACCTGCGGCGGCCGTCTGGGCGGCGCTGAGATCGCCCGCTCCGAGAGCTACCACGAGGGCACCATCCCCCTGCAGACCATCCGCGCCGACATTGAGTACGGCTTTGCGGAAGCTGCCACCACCTACGGCCGCATCGGCGTGAAGGTGTGGATCTACAAGGGCGAAGTCCTGAACACCACTCTGCGTGCCGCGACTCCCGAACCCGCTCCCCGTGAGCGCCGCGAGCGTCGTGACCGTCGGCAAGGCGACCGCCGTCAGGGCGGTGACCGTCGGCAGGGCGGCGAGAGAAGAAATTACAACCGTGAAGGAGGAAACCGCTAATGCTGATGCCGAAAAGAGCAAAGTACCGCAAGGTTCAGCGTGGCCGTATGACCGGCGCTGCCTCCCGCGGTAACAAGGTTAGCTACGGTGAATTTGGCATCCAGGCTCTGGAGCCCGGCTGGATCACCGGCAACCAGATCGAAGCAGCCCGTATCGCCATGACCCGTTATACCAAGCGTGGCGGTAAGGTCTGGATCAAGATCTTCCCCGACAAGCCTTATTCCAAGAAGGGCCTGGGCACCCGTATGGGTTCCGGTAAAGGCGCTCCCGAAGGCTGGGTCGCAGTCGTTAAGAATCAGAAGGTGATGTTTGAGATCGGCGGCGTAACAGAGGACGTTGCCCGCGAGGCTCTGCGTCTGGCACAGCACAAGCTGCCCATCAAGACCCGGATCATCACCAAGGAAGTCGAAACTGAGATTGGTGGTGAATAATGATGAAGGCAAAGGAAATCAAGAATCTGTCCGCGGAAGAGCTGAGCAAGAAGCTTGACGAGCTGAAGAAGGATCTGTTCATGCTGAGAATGCAGCATGCGACCAACCAGCTGGACAACCCCATGCAGATCGCCGCTGTCAAGAAGGACATTGCCCGCATCAAGACCATTATTCGTGAGAAAGAGACCAACGTCTGAGGAGGAAACGTAAATGACTGAGAATAGAGCATTCCGTAAAACCAGAATCGGTCAGGTCGTCTCCGATAAGATGGACAAGACCATTGTGGTTGCAATCGAGGACAGCGTGCAGCATCCTCTGTACAAGAAGACCATGAAGCGGACTTACAAGCTGAAGGCTCACGACGAGAACAACGAGTGCGGCATCGGCGACACCGTGGAGGTCATGGAGACCCGTCCCCTGTCCAAGGACAAGCGCTGGAGACTGGTCCGTATCATCGAAAAGGCGAAGTAAGGAGGTCGGAAACTTATGATTCAGGAAGAAAGCTATCTGAAGGTTGCCGACAACACCGGCGCTAAGGAAATCCACTGCATCCGCGTTTTGGGCGGCTCCAAGCGGAAATACGGCAACATCGGCGATGTGATCGTGGCTTCCGTTCGTAAGGCTGCTCCCGGCGGCACTGTGAAGAAGGGCGAGGTCGTCAAGGCGGTTATCGTCCGTACCAAGCGGGGCGTTCGCCGTGAGGACGGCAGCTATGTCCGCTTTGATGAGAACGCTGCCGTTATCATCAAGGAAGACAAGAACCCCAAGGGTACCCGTATCTTTGGACCGGTGGCGCGCGAGCTCAGAGAAAGAGATTACATGAAGATCCTCTCTCTGGCACCCGAAGTCATCTAAGGGGGAACCGAAGAAATGAACATTAAGAAGAATGATACCGTTATCGTTCTGTCCGGCAAGGACAAGGGCGTTAAGGGCAAGGTCCTGACGGCCATGCCCAAGGAGAACAAGGTCATCGTGGAGAAGGTCAACGTCGCCACCTGCCACACCAAGCCCCGCCGTCAGGGCGAGGCCGGCGGCATCGTCAAGCGTGAGACCCCCATCCGCTCCTGCAAGGTGGCTCTGTTCTGCGAGAAGTGCAACAAGGGCGTTCGCGTCGGCTACAAGATGGACGGCGACAAGAAGGTCCGCATCTGCCGCAAGTGCGGCGCCGAAATCTGATGAGAGGAGAGTAATTTCATGGCTAGCAGAATGAAAGAAAGATATGTCGCCGAGATCGCTCCCGCTCTGAACAAGAAGTTCGGCTACAAGAGCGTTATGCAGATCCCCAAGCTGGACAAGGTCATCGTGAACGTCGGCTGCGGCGAAAGCAAGAACAACGCCAAGGAAATCGAAGCCATCTGCAAGGACATCGCCACCATCACCGGCCAGAAGCCTATCACCTGCAAGGCCCGCAAGAGCGTGGCAAACTTCAAGGTGCGTGAAGGCGAGACCGTCGGCGTGAAGGTCACCCTCCGCGGCGACAAGATGTACGAGTTCCTGGACCGTCTGTTCAGCGTGGCGCTGCCCCGTGTCCGTGACTTCCGCGGCATCAACCCCAATTCCTTCGACGGCCGCGGCAACTACGCCTTCGGTCTGAAGGAGCAGCTGATTTTCCCTGAGATCGAGTATGACAAGGTGGACAAGATCCGTGGTATGGACATCTGCATCTGCACCACCGCTTCCACCGACGAGGAGGCCAAGGAGCTGCTGACGCTTCTGGGCGCTCCCTTCACCGCTTGATTTAGGAGGAATCAATAAATGGCTAAAAAGTCTATGATCCTGAAGCAGCAGGCTGAGCCGAAGTTCTCCAGCCGCCGCTATAACCGCTGCAAGATCTGCGGCAGACCCCATGCTTACCTGCGGGATTACGGCGTATGCCGTATCTGCTTCCGGGAGCTGGCCTACAAGGGTCAGATCCCCGGTGTCCGCAAGGCCAGCTGGTAAGGTAAGGTCGAATCCAAATGTGAAAAAGATCCAGAGAGTCCCGGGAAGATGGCTCCGCGTCAAAGCGGAGCGCATTCCCCGGATACCTTTGGGTCTCCACGGGTAAAGCCCGTAACTTCTATAAGGAGGATATAAACATGCAAATCACCGATCCCGTAGCAGACATGCTGACCCGCATCCGCAATGCGAACAGCGCAAAGCACGAAACCGTGGATGTCCCCGCTTCCAACCTGAAGAAGGCTATTGCCCAGATTCTGCTGGACGAGGGCTACATCAAGTCCTTCTCTCTGCAGGACAACGGCAATCAGGGCATCATTCACATCACCCTGAAGTATCTGGGCAAGAAGCAGCCTGCCCTCTCCGGGCTGAAGCGCGTTTCCAAGCCCGGCCTGCGTATCTACGCCGGCGCCGACGAGCTGCCCAAGGTTCTCAAGGGTCTGGGCATCGCCATCGTTTCCACTTCCAAGGGCGTTATGACCGACAAGAAGGCTCGCGAAAACCACATCGGCGGCGAAGTCCTGGCATTCGTCTGGTAAGGAGGGTTTCGTAAATGTCTAGAATTGGTAAGAAGCCGGTTATTATCCCGGCAAACGTTACGGTGACCATTGCCGATGGCAACGTCGTCACCGTGAAGGGACCCAAGGGTACCCTGACTCACACCTTCCATCCCGACATGATCCTGAAGATCGAGGGCAACGAGCTGATCGTTGACCGTCCTGATGAGGAGCATCTGCACAAGTCCTTGCACGGCCTGACCCGTACCCTGATCCACAACATGGTGGAGGGCGTTGAGAAGGGCTTTACCAAGGAACTGGAAGTCAACGGCGTTGGCTACCGTGCCGAGAAGAAGGGCAATCAGCTGGTCATGCGTCTGGGCTACTCCCACGAAGTGTTCGTGGACGAGATCCCCGGCATCACCATTGAGGTTCCCGCTCCCAACAAGATCATCATCCACGGCATCGACAAGCAGACCGTTGGTCAGTTCGCCGCCGAAGTCCGCGGCAAGCGTCCCCCCGAACCCTACAAGGGCAAGGGCATCAAGTATACCACTGAGGTCATCCGCCGCAAGGTCGGTAAGACCGGTGGCAAGAAGTAATGGAGGTGTGCCGAAATGGTTAGCAAGATCAATAAGAAAGCAATGCGCATGCATCGGCATGTCCGCGTTCGTGGCAAGATCTCCGGCACTCCTGAGCGTCCCCGTCTGAACGTGTTCCGTTCCAACGCGAACATCTACGCCCAGATCATCGACGACGTCAATGGCGTGACTCTGGTTTCCGCCAATACGCTGGAGAAGGAATTTGAGGGCGCGACCGGCAACTGCGAGGCTGCCAAGAAGGTCGGCGCTGTTCTGGCTGAGCGTGCCAAGGAAAAGGGCATCGAGGAGGTCGTTTTCGACCGCGGCGGTTATGTGTACCATGGCCGTATCGCTGCTCTGGCCGATGGCGCCCGTGAAGCCGGACTCAAGTTCTAAGAGTGAGGAGGAAAGATAATGGCTTATAATAAGACGAACAATGATGCTCCTGAGCTCATTGAGAAGGTCGTTTACCTGAACCGTGTCAGCAAGACCGTTAAGGGCGGCCGTGTCATGAAGTTCTCCGCTCTGGTTGTTGTTGGCGACGGCAAGGGTACCGTGGGTTACGGTCTGGGCAAGGCTGCCGAAGTTTCCGAGGCCATTCTGAAGGGCATCGCCGATGCCAAGAAGAACATGGTCAAGGTTTCTCTGGCCGGCACCACCATTCCCCATGACACCATCGGCATCTTCGGTGCTGGCACCGTTCTGCTGAAGCCCGCTCCCGAAGGCACCGGCGTTATCGCCGGCGGCGCTGTCCGTGCCGTCATGGAGGCTGTTGGCATCAAGAACATCTGCGCCAAGTGCCTGCGTTCCAACAATCCCCAGAACGTTGTCAAGGCCACTATGGCTGGTCTGACTTCCCTGCGTTCCCCCGAGCAGGTTGCTGCTATCCGTGGTAAGAGCGTAGAGCAAATCGTAGGTTAAGGAGGGCAATTAACATGGCAAACCTGAAAATTAAGCTTGTTAAGAGCCTGAACGGCCGTCTGGAAAAGCACATCGCTACTGCTGAGAGCCTGGGTCTGCGCAAGATCGGCCAGGTGACCATCCAGCCGGACAACACCCAGACCCGGGGCAAGATCGCCAAGATCGGCTATCTGCTGCAGGTCACCGAAGTTGAATAAGGAGGGGAAGAATATGAAGCTTCATGAACTTTCTCCTGTTGCTGGCTCCACTCAGGTGGGCAAGCGTAAGGGTCGTGGTGCCGGTTCCGGCAACGGCAAGACCGGCGGCCGTGGCCACAAGGGTCAGAAGGCCCGCTCCGGCGGTAAGGTTCGCGTGGGATTTGAAGGCGGTCAGATGCCTCTGGCACGTCGTATCCCCAAGCGCGGTTTCCACAACATCCACGCGAAGCCGCTGACTGCTGTCAACGTTGCTGCGCTGAACTGCTTTGAGGACGGCGCTGTTGTGGATGCAGCCGCTCTGATCGAGGCCGGCGTCATCTCCGCCTGCCCCTATGGCCTGAAGGTGCTGTCCAACGGCACCCTGACCAAGAAGGTTACCGTTAAGGCCGCGGCTTTCTCTGAGTCTGCCAAGGAAAAGATTGAGCAGGCAGGCGGAAAGGCCGAGGTGGTATAAGTGCTGCAGACACTCAAGAATGCCTGGAAGATTCCTGAACTGCGGAAGAAGCTCCTCTTCACCCTGTTCATTCTGCTGATTTACCGTTTGGGCAGCGTCATTCCGGTTCCGTTCATTGACGTGACCACTCTGGCGAATTACTTCGACAGCGTTCTGTCCAGTACTATCCTGGGCCTGTACAATGCAATGTCCGGCAGCGCGTTCTCCCGCGCCACCGTGCTTGCACTGGGCATTCAGCCCTACATTAACGCCTCCATCATCATCCAGCTGCTGACCGTCGCCATTCCCGCTCTTGAGCGGCTGGCGAAGGACGGCGGCGAGGATGGCAAGAAGAAAATTGAGCGCATCACCCGCTACACCACGGTCGGCCTTGGCCTGCTGATGGGCTGGGCGTACTACATGATGCTGCGCAACTACTCTTCTCAGATCTCCATCATCACCTCCGAGGGCCTCCTGCCCGCGCTGGTCATCATTCTGGCGTTCACCGCCGGCTCCGCTCTGGTCATGTGGCTGGGCGAGCAGATCACGGAATTCGGTATCGGCAATGGTATCTCCATGATCCTGTTTGCCAACATCATCTCCAGCATCCCAGGAATGGTCGGCACTCTGGCGACTCTGGTCTGGTGGCAGATCATCATCGTTCTGGTTGGCATTGTTGCTCTCGTGCTGTTCATCGTCTTCATCAATGACGCCGAGCGCCGCATCCCCATTCAGTACGCCAAGCGCGTTGTGGGCCGGAAGGTCTACGGCGGCCAGAACACCAACCTGCCCATCAAGGTGGCAATGTCCGGCGTTATGCCTATCATCTTTGCCCAGTCCATCTGCAGCCTGCCCGCTACCATCTGCGCCTTTACCGGCAAAACCAGCGGCTGGTGGTATGATCACGTCTGGAGCTCCTCCAGCTGGATCTACGCAGTGATCTACTTCATCATGATCTTCTTCTTCAGCTGGTTCTACTCCACCATCCAGTACGACACCGTGGAGATCTCCAACAACCTGAAGTCCAACGGCGGCTTCATCCCGGGCTTCCGTCCCGGCAAGCCCACCGCCGACTTCATCCAGAAGGTCATCAACAAGATCATCGTCTTTGGTTCCGTATATCTCGGCATTGTCGCACTGTTGCCCATTATCGCGGGCAACCTGATGGAAGGCGTCAAGAACCTGGCCATCGGCGGCACCTCCGTCATCATCGTTGTGGGCGTTGCCCTTGAGACGGTGAAGGCGCTGGAAGCACAGATGCTGATGCGGCACTACAAGGGCTTCCTGGACTAAGCAGGAGGTATGGCAGGATGAATCTCATTCTACTGGGCGCTCCCGGCGCCGGAAAGGGAACACAAGCAGAGCTTCTTGTTAAGAAGCTCTCCATTCCCGCCATTTCTACCGGGAACATGCTCCGTGAGGCTATGGCCAACGGCACGGAGCTGGGAAAAAAGGCCAAGCAATACATGGACGAAGGCGCGCTTGTCCCCGATGAGCTGATCCTCGGCATCGTTGCCGACCGCGTGGCTCAGAGCGACTGCGCAAACGGCTTCATTCTGGACGGCGTGCCCCGCACGCTGGCCCAGGCCGAAGCGCTGGAAGCCAAGGGAATTCGTATCGACCATGTAGTTTCCATCGAGGTTGACGACAGTGCGATTGAGAGCCGGATGACCGGGCGGCGTGTCTGCCCCAAGTGCGGCGCCAGCTATCACATCGTCGCCAATCCTCCCAAAAAGGATGGCATCTGTGACGCCTGCGGCAGCGAGCTGATCGTCCGCAAGGACGACGCACCGGAGACGGTGCGCAAGCGCCTGCAGGTCTACCACGCTTCCACCGAGGTCCTGAAGGACTTCTACGGCAAGCTGGGCAGACTCCGCACAGTGAACGGAAGCCAGTCCATTGAAGGTGCCAATGAGGATATCCTCAAGGCGATAGGGGCAAAGGCATGATCTCAATCAAAAATGAACATGAGCTGGAAGCGATGCGCGAGGCCTGCAAAATTACCGCGGCAGCCCGTGCTTTGGCAGGGAAAATGGTAAGACCCGGCGTATCGACAAAGGCGATCGATCAGGCCGTTCACGATTATATCGTGTCTCAGGGCGCGAAACCGTCGTTCCTGAACTACAGCGGCTACCCCGCCAGTGCGTGCATCAGCGTCAACAGCACGGTCATCCACGGAATTCCGGGACATTACATCCTGAGAGACGGGGACATCGTGTCGGTGGACGTGGGCGCGTACTACAAGGGATTTCATGGCGATTGTGCAGCAACCTATGCCTGCGGCAGCATCAGCACCGAAGCGCAGAAGCTCATTGACGTGACCCGGCAGTCCTTCTTCGAGGGCGTCCGGTTCGCCAAAAAGGGCATGCGTGTGCAAGATATCTCCCACGCGGTTCAAACGTATGTGGAGTCTAACGGTTTTGCAGTTGTGCGTTCCTTCGTAGGTCACGGCGTTGGACGCAACCTGCATGAGGAGCCGGAAGTTCCGAATTTCGGGAATCCCGGCCGGGGGCCAAGGTTGCTCCCCGGCATGACCATCGCGGTAGAGCCGATGGTGAACATGGGCACCTATGAAGTCCGTGTTCTCAAGGATGGCTGGACCACGGTGACTGCCGACGGAAAGCTCTCGGCTCACTATGAAAATACTGTACTCATCACCGACGGCGAGCCGGAAATACTCACCGTCACCGAAGGACTTTGATCTATGGACTCCGATTTGCCAGACATTCAGATTTCGGACGTGGTGATGTCGACCGCCGGACGGGATCAGGGCGAATGGTTTTACGTGATAGACGCAGATCCTGTTTACCTGTTCCTGGCCAACGGGAAAGACCGCACCATAGAGAAACCCAAGCGGAAAAAACGGAAGCACACAAAAAAAGTCCTTCGCTCTGAGACCAGAGTTGCCGGCAAGATCCTTTCCGGCGACAAAGTGCTCAACAGCGAATTACGAAGAGACCTGGCGTTCCTCGCCAGGGAAATGCAAGCGAACAACCTGGGAGGGTAATTAACTTGGCGAAAGACGACGTAATCGAGATTGAGGGCATCGTAACAGATGCTTTGCCGAACGCTATGTTCAAAGTTGACATCGGCAACGGACACACCATTCTGGCACACATTTCCGGCAAGCTCAGAATGAATTTCATTAAGATCTTGCCCGGTGACAAAGTAACCGTTCAAATGTCTCCGTATGACCTGACCCAAGGCCGGATCACATGGAGAAGCAAGTAAATTCAGAGAAGACATTCTCATATGGAGGTTAAACAGTATGAAGGTAAGACCGTCCGTTAAACCCATGTGCGAAAAGTGTAAGATCATCAAGCGCAAGGGTCGCGTTATGGTAATTTGCGAAAACCCCAAGCACAAGCAGAGACAAGGCTAATAGGAGGTGCTGAAAGAATATGGCACGTATTTCTGGTATTGATCTTCCCCGCGACAAGCGGATCGAGGTTGCTCTGACCTATATCTATGGCATCGGCCCCGCCCGTGCAGCCAAGGTTCTGGAAGTGACCGGTATCGACCCCGATATCCGCGTCAAGGACCTGACCGAGGAACAGGAAGCCAAGCTGCGTGATGCGATCGAGCATCACTATATCATCGAAGGCGACCTGCGCCGGGAGACCGCTATGAACATCAAGCGGCTGAGTGAGATCGGCTGCTATCGCGGCATGCGTCATCGCCGCGGCCTGCCTGTGCACGGCCAGCGGACGAAGACCAACGCCCGTACCCGCAAGGGTCCCAAGAAGACCATTGCAAACAAGAAGAAGTAAGGAGGGATATGTAAATGGCTGCTAAAGCTGCTGCTAAGAAGGTTATCAAGCGCCGTCGCGAGCGCAAGAACGTAGAAAAGGGTGCGGCACATATCCGTTCCTCTTTCAACAACACCATGGTCACCATCACCGATCTGGAAGGCAATGCCCTGTCCTGGGCTTCCTCCGGCGGACTGGGCTTCCGTGGTTCCAAGAAGTCCACTCCCTTCGCTGCCCAGACCGCGGCTGAGACCGCTGCCAAGGCTGCGATGGAGCATGGCCTGAAGACCGTTGAGGTCTATGTGAAGGGCCCCGGTCAGGGACGTGAGGCTGCTATCCGCGCCCTGCAGACTGCCGGCCTGGAAGTCGTTATGATCAAGGACGTGACTCCCATTCCTCACAATGGCTGCCGTCCTCCCAAGAGACGTCGTGTCTGATTAAGGTATAGGAGGAATTTGCGTTATGGCTAAGAATATGCAGCCCGTGCTGAAGCGTTGCAGAACGCTGGGCGTTTCTCCTGCCGCGATGGGTTACAACAAGACTTCCAACAAGAACCCCGGCGGCCAGAGAAGAGCGAAGAAGTCTGAGTACGCCACTCAGCTGACCGAGAAGCAGAAGGTCAAATTTGTTTACGGTATTCAGGAGAAGCAGTTCCGGAACTACTACGACAAGGCCGCCCGCGCCGAGGGCAACACCGGTGAGGTGCTGCTGACCTACTGCGAGCGTCGGCTGGACAACGTCGTGTACCGTCTGGGCTTCGCCAATACCCGCCGTCAGGCTCGCCAGCTGGTGAACCACGGTCATTTCACCGTCAACGGCAACCATGTCAACATCCCCAGCTACCTGATCAAGGTTGGCGATGTGGTCGCTGTTTCCGAGAAAGCCTCCTCCAACGCTTTCTTCAAGAAGCTGAAGGAAGACGATGCTTTCGTTGCTGCCCCCAAGTGGCTGGATCGTGATAAGAACACCCTCCAGGGTAAGGTCATTGCTCTGCCCACCAAGGCAGATATCGACTTCGATATCGCAGTGCATCTCATCGTCGAGTTGTACTCCAAGTAATGCCATCCCCCCTACAGTACGCATCATTGTTATGTGGGGAGACATTCTCCCCATACCATTAAGGAGGGTTTTGATTCATGGTAGAAATTGAAAAGCCCCGTATCACCTGTCTTGATGCCCCGGAGGACCCCTCTTACGGCAAGTATGTAGTGGAGCCTCTGGAGCGCGGTTACGGCATGACTTTGGGCAACTCCCTGCGCCGCATTCTGCTGAGCAGTCTGCCGGGCTATGCTGCAACTTCTGTGAAGATTCAGGGCGTGCAGCACGAGTTCTCCACCATCCCCGGTGTCACCGAGGATGTGACGGAGATCGTCCTGAACGTCAAGCGGATAACCCCGAAGCTGCACTGCGCAGGCGTCAAAACCGTGCATATCGACGCAGTTGGCCCCTGTGAGGTCACTGCCGGCGATATCAAGGCCGATGCCGAGGTTGAGATTCTGAACCCGGAGCTGCACATCTGCACTCTGGGCGAGGACGCCACGTTTAATATGGAGATCACTCTGGCACAGGGTCGCGGATATGTTTCCTCTGACCGGAACAAGACGCCCCAGACCGTCATCGGCGTGATTCCCATTGACTCCATCTATTCGCCTGTTACCAAGGTGAATTACACGGTGGAGCCGACTCGAGTCGGCGACAAGACCGATTTCGACAAGCTGACCCTTGAGGTCTGGACGGATTCCACCATCACTGCCAAGGACGCTGTGTCTTTGGGCGCAAAGATCCTGAGCGATCATCTGACGGTTTTCACCAACCTGTCCGATTCCGTCAGCACCTCCTCCACCGTTGTGGAGAAGACCGCTGACCGCCCCGACGCCAAGCTTTCCATGACCATTGATGAGCTGGATCTGTCTGTCCGCAGCTTCAACTGCCTGAAGCGTGCCAACATCAACACCGTCGCCGACCTGATCAACAAGACCGGCGAGGACATGATGAAGGTTCGCAACATGGGCAAGAAGTCTCTGGACGAGGTACAGAAGAAGCTGGAGATGATGGGGCTGTCCCTGGCCAGCGAGGATTCTGGCAGCAACACATGAGGAAACTCTGAATCAATCGTCTGCGGCTGAGCAGCGGGCCTTTTGCCCCCATGCCGCAGGCTGAAAAACGGGAAATACATTCAGTATTCCTCCCTTTTCCAGCCTTTGCATGGGAACAAAATCCCTCGCTGTCAGCTCTTGCCGATTTCATCAGAGCTTCCTGAGATAAGTATCGAGATACCTTTCAAAAAAGGAGGAAACGTTCATGTTCGGCACTCGTAAGCTGGGTAAAACCAGCGCACAGAGAAAGGCCCTGCTGCGTCAGCAGGTAACCGACCTGCTGGCCAATGGCAAGATGGAGACCACCTTCTATCGTGCCAAGGAAGTCCAGCCTGTGGTTGAGAAAATGATTACTCTGGGCAAGAAGGGCAACCTGGCAGCTTACCGTAAGGCGCTGTCTTTCATCACCAAGGAAGACGTTGCCAACAAGCTGTTCAAGGAGATCGCTCCGAAGTACGCTGACCGTAACGGCGGCTACACCAGAGTGACCCGCACCGGCGCCCGCCGGGGAGATGCTGCTGAGATGGCAGTCATCGAGCTGGTGTAAACCTTGCAAAATGAGGAAAAAACGCCTGCCGTCATACGCGGCGGCAGGCGCTTCTTCCGGCAAGTAAAATCCTGCTTTTTTCGCAAAAAAAGCTTGACAATTCGCAGACTCTATTATATAATAGTGAAGCTGTCCGGGTGAAGCGGACGCAGAAATGAATATGCTGCTATAGCTCAGTCGGTAGAGCGCATCCTTGGTAAGGATGAGGTCGCCAGTTCAAATCTGGCTAGCAGCTCCAAAGCCTCTGAAACCTTCGGGTTTCAGAGGCTTTCTTTTGCTTTCGACACTTTTACGTAAGAAAATCTTGAATTTCTCTGTTTTGAAGAATACAGTCAGACCGCATCCCATTCTATCACTTTTGGATGAAGGGATGCGGTCTTATTTTGGGCAGAAAAATCACAATGAATGGACACATTGGACAGTCCGTGGCGGAGGTGTACCAGGATTTTATTTTGGCTAAAACGGCGGAGGGCGTTTCGGATATTACCATAACTTGCTTAAGGCAAGAATATTATTTGCATCCGGTAATGCAGTTCCGGTCTCCCAACGAGGTATGGCCTGACGAGATACATCAAGTTTCTCTGCCAATTCTTCCTGAGATATGCCTTTTGATTTTCGTAACTGTATGAGCTTTTCTGTTATGTTCATGTTGCTCCTCCTTGCTTTTTTATGGCTACATAATAACCAAAAGGCGTTTTTTACTCCACCACTACAACTTTACATTTCCGCAACATGAGTTTACACGATTGAAAATGGACAATAAATTAGAATTTCTTATTCATCTTTGGCGAGTGAGCTCTTTGGCGATTTCATTATATATTTGGAAAGCTTAATGCCTCAAAGTACCTTAGCAATGCCCCGTTTCCAATTGAATCGGAAATCAAAGAACCTTCTGAAAAATGGTCTCTTCTGAAATGCCATGCAGCAGATCATTAAGTTTAATCATGGCTCAGCCTACCTTTTACTTACAAGCATTAAATCAATTTTCTTTACATCGGATACTTTTCCGGCGTAATCGGGAAGAATGGTATCAAACTTTTTCACGCACTCTTTCCCGTCTTTACTGTTCAAAAAATCTGCATACCACTTTTCAATGTCGGCAT
>OJKC01000040.1_pt1 | contig 139769 bp, 152 predicted proteins | sample 1596401 | NCBI WGS metagenome assembly OJKC01 (sample SAMEA4350162, study PRJEB24818) | metagenome | biome: human; feature: gut; material: faeces | place: Denmark | collected 2013-09 | reverse complement strand
GTTTCCCAAGGAATAATTTATGAACATATAGGTATCTTCCCCGTGCCATCCCGGCGCGGGGATTTTTTTGCATAAAAGCGGACAGCCCCTCATACAGTAGACCAACAAAGAGAAGGAGGCGTGATCGCATTGGCAGAGTGCTACTCGATCAATCAATATGAGCAGGCGGCGCACCTGCTGCCCATCCGTTTTCAGCGCATAGCTCTGCATCTGCCCGACTGGCAGAAGGAGCAGGCAGAGGAGCTGCGTCTGCGGGCCGGCCACCCCATGACCGTTCTGCTGCCCCGGGGCGAGCAGAGCTTAGGGCCTGAAGCCCTTGTCACCCAGGGAGACCTGGAGCTGCTGTGCGACACCGTCACCGGCTACTCCCGCTATACAGCGGCGGAGACCATGTCCCGGGGCTACATAACCGCCAAGGGCGGATTCCGCATCGGACTGTGCGGCACCGTGGTGCTGCAAGAGGGGAGAAGCATCAACCTCCGCAGTCTTTCCTCTGCCTGCATCCGTATCGCCCGGGAGATACCGGGTCTGGCGGATGGCTTGGTGGACCGGCTCTTTCAAAACGGCCGCTATTGCAGCACTCTCATCATCGCTCCGCCGGGCCTTGGCAAGACCACTCTCCTGCGTGACCTGGTGCGCTGCCTATCCGATGGCACCGATAGTCTCCCGGCCCACCGGGTCTCCTTGGTGGACGAGCGGGGGGAGGTGGCGGTGATGCTGGATGGCCAGCCCCAAATGGAAGTGGGTTGCCACACGGATGTAATGGATTCCTGTCCCAAGTCGGTGGCTATCCCCATGCTCCTGCGCTCTGCCAATCCGCAGATCATTGCCGTTGACGAAATTACCCAGGCCCGGGACCTGGCCGCCATGGAGGAGGCCGCTTACTGCGGCGTCCGCTTTTTGGCCACCCTCCATGCTGACTCCGCCGATGACCTGCATAGGCGGCCCCTGCTGCAAAAGCTGCAAAAAATGCACTTGTTTGAAAAGGCGATCACCATACATATGGCGGATACACTCCGCCGCTATACAATCCGCGACCTATGATGGGAAAATTTCTGGGTGCGCTGCTGATTTGCGGCGCAGGAGCCTGGAGCCTTGGGCAGAAATGGCGGCAGGGTAGGGAGGAGGAGCGCTTTTTTGCAGACATGGCGGCCTCTTTAGAGCAGGCGGAATCCTCCATCCGCTTCCGCCGCCTCCCCGTGCCGGACATCCTGCGGGAGCAAGCCCAAAGAGCCACTTGTGGATGGATATATTCCCAAGTAATACAGCACATGAAAAGGGGATTGCCTTTACAGGAGTCTTGGACAAGATCAGTAACCGATGTCCCCTATAAGTCCCCCAAAACCATCCTCCAGACCCTGGAATGGAGCGGCGATGAGGACCGTATCTGCCTAAACCTCCGCCGCACTGCCGCACAGCTTCGGGAGGCCCTGAGCCAGTTCACCTCCCAGCGCAAGCAGACCCAAAAGCTGTCCCTGGCCCTCACGGCCTCCGCCTGCGGCCTGCTGGTGATTCTTTTACTATGAGGAGTACACATGGATGTTGATCTGATTTTCAAGATAGCTGCCGTAGGAATTTTGGTGGCAGTACTGAACCTGGTCCTGGCCCGCAGCGGACGAGAGGAGCAGGCCATGATGACTACCTTGGCGGGCCTGGTGGTGGTACTGATGATGCTGGTGCGGCAGATCAGCGATCTGTTCGACCTCATCAAGTCGCTTTTTTCCCTGTGATTATGAGTGAAGTGGGAAAGATTGTGGCCCTGTGCCTTATTGGCATCGTGCTGATCCTGCTGCTGCAAAAAAGTCACCCGGAGATTGCCATTCTCCTGGCGCTGTCCATATGCGGTGGAGTGCTTCTGTACAGCCTCAGCGGAATGAAAGCCATTTTGGCCCTGCTGGAGCAGATGTCCCTGGCCGGAGGACTGTCGGAGGACCTGCTGCGTCCCTTGGTAAAGACCGTGGGCATCGCTCTCGTCAGCCGTGTCGGAGCCGAGCTATGTCGGGACGCAAACCAAGGAGCCTTGGCCACCGTGGTGGAAACCGCCGGGGCTTTCAGCGCCATTGTCGTGGCCATACCGCTTTTCACAGCGGTATGGGAGCTGCTGCGGGGGATGCTGTGATGCGGAAAATTTTCCTTCTGCTTGTGCTGCTCTGGTGCATCGTCCCCGCCTGCGCCAGTCAAATTCCCCGGGAGATTACCGACGCCATCCCCGACAGTGCCCGTCCATTCCTGGAGGATACTGACGAGGCTGATAACTTTACATCCTGGAATAGCGGTCTTTCCACTCTTTGGACTCGTACCTGCAAACTCCTGGCCAGCACCGTGCAGGAAAGTCTGGGCGGTGTGATCCTGGTAATGTCAGCGGTTCTGCTCTGCTCCGTGGCGGAGGACTGCTTTCACCCCCTGGGCGACGGTAAGCTTCTGGACCCGGTTCCTCTGGTGGGAACTCTGGTCATTCTTCTGGCCGTGGGCAGCAACATGAAAAACCTCATGGGCCTGGGGGAGGAGACTATCCGGGAGCTGAATGTATTCTCCAAGGCTCTGCTGCCCACTCTCTCCGCCGCCACCGCCGCCGGAGGGGGTGCGGTGTCCGCCAGTGTACGCCAGGTAGCTACGGTGTTTTTCTCAGACCTCCTGATGAGCCTTATTCACGGTCTGCTTTTTCCCATGGTTTGGGTATTCGTGGCCTTGTCGGCGGCGGATGCCATCTTGCCGGCCGGTCGTCTGGGCGGCATTGCCCGAGGTCTGCAAAAAGCCGTCACCTGGCTCCTCTCCGGCAGTTTGCTCCTCTTTACCGGGTATCTGTCCCTTTCCGGGGCCTTTGCCACCTCCGCCGACGGCCTGGCTCTGCGTATGGCCCGCTCGGCTATCGGCACCGCCATTCCCGTGGTAGGCGGTATCATCTCCGATGCAGCCGACACCATCCTGGCCGGGGCCGGTGTGCTTCGTCAGTCTGTGGGCGTGGTGGGTACGCTTACGGTGCTGGCCATCTGCGTGCTTCCCTTTTTGAAGCTGGGCATTCAATATCTTCTGCTGAAGCTGGCGGCCTTTTTCGCCGCCACCGTGGCCCCGGAGCCGTTGGTGCGGCTGGTCTCCTCCCTGAGTACCGCCTTTGGCCTGGTACTGGGCATGACCGGCGCCGCCGCGCTTTTGCTGCTCATTTCCGTGGCCTCGTCTGTGATGATGGTAAGTGTATGATAGAATCATTTCGTGTATGGCTCATAGGCCTCCTATCCGTCTCCCTGATCCTTACGGCGCTATCCACGCTCCTGCCGGAGGGAAGTGTGAAGAAGATCGCCGGGGTCACCGGTGGCCTGGTGCTGCTTTTGGTGGTCCTGCGCGGTATCGTGAGACTGGACCTGAGCAATATCCGCCTCTCCTACGACAGCTGCGCCCGGGAGATATCGCGTCAAATGGAGCGCTACCGGGAGAAAAACAGATCCCAGCTGGAAGAACTCATAGCTCACCGTACCGCTGCATATATATCGGAACAGGCACAGTCCCTGGGTCTGTCCTGCACACCCCAGGTGCAAACGGCGTGGACGGAGGAGGATATTCCCGTTCCCACCGGCGTCATTCTGGACATTCCCTATCATGCAGAGCTGGGAGAGATCATAGAAAGGAACTTAGGAATCAAGGCCGAAAAACAGGTCTGGTCAACATCGGAAGGGTAAAAAAGATGGGAAAGGTAAGATGGAGCGAGCTATGGAAAAAGTACAAATTTGTTCTGCTGGTGGTGCTGGTGGGTGTATTACTGATGGTGCTGCCGGTATCCTCGGAGTCGAAAGAGTCGGAGACAAGCGACCTGCAGACACCCCGGGAAACCTTCGACCTGGCGGAGACGGAGCAGCGTATGGAGGCGATATTAGGCAAGATCGATGGAGTTGGGAAGCTCCAACTGATGCTGACGCTGCAAAGCGGGACCCGCCTGACCCTGGCCGAGGACACCCAAAGCGACTCCGGTCGGACGACCCGGGAAACACTCACCCTGAACCGCGGCAGCGGCAGTCAGGAGGTGGTGGTTACAAATCGCTATTATCCCGTCTATCAGGGCGCGGTGGTGGTCTGCCAGGGGGCGGGCGACAGCCGGGTACGGCTGCGGGTGATGGAGACGGTGGCAGTGCTGACGGGACTCAGCAGCGACAAAATATCGGTAGTCCAATGGAAACAGTAACAATAAATGGGAGGAAAAACGGTATGAAGCAGGTATGGAAGCGGCGGGCGGTGGCGGCTGCGGTCGTGGTGCTGGTGGGCACGTCGGTGTATCTGAACTGGCGGTATGCCGGGGATGTGGCGGACACGTCCAAGGTGCTGGGACAGTCCACGCTGGTGAACGGCGAGACGGCGGAGGCGCAGGCGGACACGGCGAACAGCGGTGAGGACGACTATTTCTCTACGGCGCGGCTGAGCCGGAAGCAGGCGCGGGACACAGCCATCAGTATGCTGGAGGAGGCCAAGGGGGAGGAAAACGCCTCGGAGGAGGTGGCCAACGAAGCGTCGGAGACCTTGCAGGTCTTGGCGGGGTATACAGTGGCGGAGACGCAGATCGAGAATCTGGTGGTGGCCAAGGGGTACGCCGACTGTGTAGCCTTCATGGGTGCGGATTCCATCAGCGTGGTGGTGTCGGCTCCCGATGGACTGGAAGCGGCGGACGTAGCGAAGATCAAGGATATCGTGGTGGCGGAGACGTCCTATGAGCCGGGGCAGATCAAGATCATGGAGGCGGGGACGGCTGCGGCAAAATAGGTGTTGTATTTTCGCAGGAAAAATGGTATAATTTCAAAATGCAAATATGAACCAATGACAACTGTGAGGAGACTGACAGACCATGGCTGAAAATAAGGAATACATGATCCACCAGGAGGAGGCCGGCAGCATCCAGATATCCGAGGATGTGCTGGCGTCCATCGCCAGCACCACCGCAATGGAGGTGGACGGCGTCAGCGCCCTGATGAGCGCCAACGTGTCGGACATTATGGGCGGCAAGAAAATGACCTGCAAGGGCGTCCGGGTGGAGCTGGACGGCGAGCAGATCGTCGTGGGGCTTTATATCGTGGTGCGCTACGGCAGCGCCATCAGCGATGTGGCCAAGAAGGTGCAGAAGAATGTCCACACGGCGCTGGAGGGCATGACCGGCTTTAAGGTGGCGGCGGTGAACGTCCATGTGGGCGGCATCAGCTTTAACTGAGAATGAGAGAGAAAAGGACGAACGATTATGACACGCAGCACCGCACGTGAGATCGCCATGCATCTGGCGTACCAGTTGAGCTTTACCGAATTGCCGGTGGAGGAGTTTTTGGATCAGCAGCTGAGCGCGGAGCGCTTCGCGGAGCTGGCCGCAGAGGATGAGTTGTACGCCGATATGCCCAACGCAAAGCAGGAGGAGTATATCCGGCGGCTGGTGTCCGGTGTGGCAGAGCACGCGGCGGAGCTGGACGCGGACATTGAAAAGTACGCCCAGGGTTGGCGGTTCGAGCGTATTTCGCTGGTGGCGTCGGCCATCATGCGGGTGGCCATGTACGAGATTTTGTACATGGCGGATATCCCCCAGGGCGCGGCTATCAGCGAGGCGGTGGAGATCGCCAAGAAGTACGAAACACCGGAGGTGGCGAAGTTCATCAACGGCATTCTGGGCAGCTTTGTCCGGGGCGAGGTCAAGGTCAAGGACGAATAAGAAAAAGGCAGAGCCGAGGCTCTGCCTTTTCAGCATGGCAAAAGCAGGAGGGGACAATGGAAGGAAGATATGTGTTCACAGTGTCGGAGATGAACCAGTTCATCAAGGAGCTGCTGGACAATGTGCCGCCCTTGCAGGAGGTGCTGCTGCGGGGCGAGATATCCAACTACAAGGTGTACCCCTCCGGGCACCACTATTTCACGCTGAAGGACAGCCAGAGCAGCCTGAAGTGCGTGATGTTCAAGACCAGCACCATGCGGCTGCGGTTCCGACCGGAAAACGGGATGCAGGTCATCGCCGCCGGGCGGATCAGCGTGTATCCGAGAGACGGAGCGTATCAGCTGTACTGCACCGGGCTGACGCCGGAGGGCGTGGGCGATCTGAGCGTGGCCTTCGAGCAGCTGAAGGAGAAGCTGCGGAAGGAGGGACTGTTCGACGCGGCGCACAAGAAGCCGCTGCCGGTATATCCCCGGCGCATCGCCATTGTGACGTCCCCGGCGGGTGCGGCGGTACACGACATGATACGCATACTGCGGAGGCGGTATCCTCTTGCCAAGGTGCTGCTGCTGCCGGTACGGGTGCAGGGCACGGAGGCACCGGCGGAGATCGCGGGAGCCATACGGTATGCCAACCGGCACGCGCTGGCGGATGTGCTCATCACCGGACGGGGCGGCGGCTCGCTGGAGGATCTGTGGGCGTTCAACGACGAGAGGGTGGCGCGGGCCATCTATGACTCGGAGATACCGGTGATATCGGCGGTGGGGCATGAGCCGGATGTGGCTATCAGCGACTTTGTAGCTGACCGGCGGGCGTCCACACCGTCCAACGCGGCGGAGATCGCCGTGCCGGATCGGGAGGAGCTGCTGCGGGCGCTGGACAGTGCGGAAAAGCGGATGGAACAGGCCGCGCATGGTATGCTCCGGCGGCAGGGACAGCGGCTGGACGCGCTGGCGGAGAAGCGGGTGATGACGGAGGCCACGGCCTTTGTGGAGGATCGGCGGCAGGATGTGGATCACATGACCCACCGGCTGTGCGCCGGGATGCGGGCGGTGGCCGACGGGCAGGGACGGCGCTTCGGCGCGCTGGCCGCGGCGCTGGACGCTCTCAGCCCGCTGAAGGTGCTGGGACGCGGGTACGCCGTGGCGCAGAGGGAGGACGGTACGGTGGTGCGCAGCGCCGGGCAGGTGGAGCGCGGGGAGAGGCTGCGGCTGCGGCTGGCGCAGGGCGGCATCGTTTGTGAAGTGAAGGAGAAGGACTATGGCGGCGAAAAAGACGTTTGAGGAGAATATGGCGCGGCTGGAGGCTATCGTGACCATGCTGGAAAAGGGCGACGCCACGCTGGGGGACAGCATGGCGCTGTTTGAGGAGGGCACGAAGCTGGTGAACCAGTGCCGCAAGGAGCTGGACAGCGCCGAGCAGAAGGTGGTCAAGCTGTCCAAGGGCGCGGACGGCGCGCCGGTGGAGAGCGATTTTTTGGCGGAGGAATGAGCATGGAGTACGAAAGACAGTATGAGCAATACCGTCTGGCGGTGGAGGAGTATCTGAACGGGCTGTTCACCGGCAGCGCCGCCTACGGGCGGCTGTATGAGGCCATGCGATACAGCGTGCTGGCGGGCGGTAAGCGTATCCGACCGGTGCTGACGCTGGAATTTGCCCGGCTGGGCGGTGCGGACTGGCGCACGGCGCTGCCCTATGCCTGCGCGCTGGAGCTGGTACACAACTACTCGCTCATCCACGACGATCTGCCCTGCATGGACGACGACGATCTGCGGCGGGGCAAGCCCACCAACCACAAGGTGTACGGCGAGACGCTGGCGATACTGGCGGGCGACGCCTTGCAGCCGGAGGCGTTCCGGCTGATCGCGCAGGCGCCGGGGCTGTCCGCCGAAAGCCGTATCGCGGCAGCGGAGGTGCTGGCCAAGGCCGCGGGAGCGGACGGCATGGTGGGCGGGCAGGTGCTGGACACGCTGTGTCATGTGACGGACAAGGCAGGGCTGACGCAGCTGAACCGGCTGAAAACCTGCGCCATGATCTCAGCGGCGGCGGAGCTGGGCTGTGTGGCAGCCGGTATGGACGGGGAGAAGCGCCGGCAGGCGCGGGAGTTCGGCGACGGACTGGGGCTGGCGTTCCAGCTTCGGGACGACATTCTGGATGTGACCGGCAGCGAGGACGTGTTCGGCAAGCCCATTGGCTCCGATGCGGAGGAGGGAAAGACCACCTTTGTGAACCTGAAGGGGCTGGAGGAGTGCCAGCGGGAGGTGGAGCGCCAGACGGCGCGCGCCAAGGCCGCCATTGCCGGTTGGCCGGGGTGCGAATTCCTGATGGAACTGGCGGATCAGATGGTAAGTCGTGTAAAGTGATATTGCATTACAGATAAGATGTAACACCGCCCTGCGCCGAAGGCGCAGGGCGGTCAGTCTGTAAAAAAAGCCTGTCATTGCGAGCCAGTCCGCGCCGCGAAGCAAGTGCCCTTGGGGTACAGACTGGCGTGGCGATCCGTTTCCAAAACGCATAATTCCTGCACTTTTCCGCAGATTCCCAGCTAAAAGGTTACGGATTCCCACACCAGTGACATCGGCCACTGGTTCGGAATGACAGGGGCGTGGGGACGCCGAGGACGCTGTCCCCTACGTCAGCGCAGCAGCGGATAGACGGTGGGCGGACAGAGCCGTCTGCCCCTACGAAAGAGAACACCGGGAGGTGGTCATCCCTGCCCGGTGCTGCCGTAGTCGCAGAGGGGGCGCAGGGGACAGGCGGCGCAGTCGGGCTTGCGCGCCATGCAGAGGGCGCGGCCGTGGAGCACCATGCGGTGGCAGAAGTTGTTGGCTTCCTCCGGGGGAATGACACGGCGCAGCTGCTGCTCCACCTTCAGGGGATCCTTGCTGCCATCGGTAAGACCCAGGCGGCCGGTGATGCGGATACAGTGGGTGTCGCAGACGTAGCCGTCGGTGCCGTAGATATCGCCCAGGATCAGGTTGGCGGTCTTGCGGCCTACGCCGGGCAGGGAGAGAAGGTCATCCATGTTGTCCGGCACCCTGCCGCCGAAGCGCTCCACCAGCATCTGCGCCGCGGCCACGATATCGCGGGCTTTGGCGCGCCAGAAGCCGCAGGAATGGATATAGGTGCCCACCTCGTCCACATCGGCGGCGGCGAAGGCCTCCAGCGTGGGGTAGCGGGCGAACAGGGCGGGCGTGACCAGATTCACGCGGGCATCGGTACACTGGGCGGCCAGGCGGACGGAGAACAGAAGCTCATAGTCCTTCTGATAGTCCAGCGAGCACAGCGCGTCCGGGTACAGCTCCTTCAGCGCCGCGATGATGGCGGCGACCTGCTGTTTCGACTTCATGTGACATCACCTCGCGCCTATTGTATCAGATGTTGCAGAAAAAGGCAATCGGTGGTATAATGTTCCGAACGGCTTACAACGGAAGGGAGGCGGCGGTATGCGTCCGCTGGCAGACGAAATACGACCCCAGACATTGGACGACGTGGCAGGGCAGAAGCACCTGCTGGGCGAGGGCGCGCTGCTGCGGCGGCTCATCGAAAACGGCACCGATGCGAACCTGATCTTTTACGGGCCGTCGGGCACCGGCAAGACTACGGTGGCCAACATTATCGCAAAGCAGGCCAACAAGACGCTGTATACGCTGAACGCCACCACCGCGTCCTTGCAGGACGTGAAGAACGTTATCGCGGACGTGGACACCATGCTGGCTCCCAACGGGATACTGCTGTATCTGGACGAGATACAGTATTTCAACAAGAAACAGCAGCAGAGCCTGCTGGAATTTCTGGAAAACGGGAAGATCACACTGATCGCGTCCACCACGGAAAATCCGTATTTTTACATCTACAATGCGCTGCTGTCCCGCAGCACGGTGTTCGAGTTCAAGCCGCTGACGGTGGAGGACACCATACCGGCGGTGGTGCGGGCGCTGAACATCGAGAAGGAGCGCAGCCAGCTGCCCTTTGACTGGGCGGAGGACGTGCCCCGGACGGTGGCTGCCGGGTGCGGCGGCGACGTGCGCAAGGCGGTGAACGCGGTGGAGCTGCTGTACCGCTCGGCAAGGCCGAAGGACGGCGGATTGTACGTCACGCGGGAGGACGCGGTGCAGCTGAGCCAGTGCAGCGCCATGCGGTACGACCGGGAGGGGGACGACCATTACGACCTGCTGTCGGCGCTGCACAAGTCCATACGCGGCTCCGACCCGGACGCGGCGGTGTACTATCTGGGCAGGCTGCTGGTGGCGGGGGATCTGATCTCGCCGTGCAGACGGCTGCTGTGCATCGCGGCGGAGGATATCGGGCTGGCGTACCCACAGGCCATCACGGTGGTGAAGAGCTGCGTGGACGCGGCCTTGCAGCTGGGATTGCCGGAGGCGCGGCTGCCGCTGGGAGAGGCGGCGGTGCTGCTGGCCACCGCGCCCAAATCCAACAGCGCCCACAACGCCATTATCGCGGCCATGGAGGACATCCAGAGGGGGGCGGTGGGGGACATTCCGCGGCACCTGAAGAATGTACACGCCGACAGCACCGGGGAGGAGAAGGCACCGGCGTACAAGTATCCCCACAACTATCCCCAGCACTATGTGGAGCAGCGGTATCTGCCGGAGACGCTGGGTGACAGGACGTACTATGAGTACGGAGAGAACAAGACGGAGCAGGCGGCCAAGCGGTACTGGGACGAGATCAAGAGGAAATGACATGGATTTGCAGGTAAATGATATCGCGGAGCTGAAAAAGGAGCATCCCTGCGGCAGCAAGCGCTGGCAGGTGCTGCGGGTGGGCATGGACATCAAGCTGCGGTGTATGGGCTGCGGGCATGAGGTCATGCAGCCACGGCGGAAGGTGGAAAAAATGATACGGCGGATCGTGCCGAAGGAGGAAACGGAATGAGACCGAAATGGACGAGATATCTGGCCATGGGCATTGCGCTGCTGCTGGCTATTGTGATGGCACTGTCGCTGGTGCTGCCGTATATTGGCCTATGAAGCACTGTATTATCGCCAAGTACACGCCGCAGGCGTATGAGCGGCGGGCGGAGCTGCTGCCCCGCATCTGGGAGATATTCGCGGTGGCCGGGGAGATACCCGGCGTGCGCGGCGCGGAGGTGTATCCCAACTGCGTGGCGCGGGAGAACCGGTACGACGTGATGATCGTGCTGGAGATGGACAGAGACGCGTTGCCGCTGTATGACGATTCGGAGATGCACCACAGGTGGAAGGACGAATTCGGCGGGCTGCTGGAAAAGAAGGCCATATTTGACTACGAGTGAGAAAACACATCCCTGCGGGGATGTGTTTGAGACTGTCGAAAAAGCCTGTCATTGCGAGCCAGTGCGCGCCGCGAAGCAAGTGCCCTTGGGGTACACACTGGCGTGGCAATCCGTTTCTAAAACGCATAAATTCTGCGTTTTTCGCAGATTTTTGCCTAAAAAGATACGGATTCCCACGTCGCTTCGCTCCTCGGAATGACAGGGGTGAGGTTTATCGACACGCTGAAAACACATCCCTCCGGGGATGTGTTTCTTTTATCCATCTTAAAGAAGGCACCGCACCGGTTGCGACGGGTTCTGACAGGGGAGGGGCGTATAATAGGACGTGCGGGGTGAGGCGGATGACAGTGGTGTATTGGGACAGAGTGGTGGTGCTGAACGGCATTGTGGACTATCTGCTTCTGCTGAGCGCCGCGTGGCTCAGCGGCCTGCCGCTGCGGCGGGGGCGACTGGTACTGTGGGCGGCGCTGGGCGGACTGTACGCCGGGGCAGTGTTCCTGCCGGGGCTGGAGGTGCTGGGAGTGCCGGTCATCCGGGCGGTTGCGGGCATCGTCATGGCGCTGGGCGCCATGAAATGGCGGTGGAGGCCGGCGGGGGTGTTCCTGCTGCTGGCGGCGGGGCTGGCCGGGGTCATTCTGGCGCTGGGACTGGCGGCGGGGTCGCCGTCGGGCTTGGTGCAGCGGCTGTATCTGGCGGATATAAGCTGGCAAGGTATTCTGCTTGTCAGTGCTGGATTTTACTTGGTGCTGCGGTTCTTTATGGGACAGGCGGCACGACATGGAGGGGGCGAGCTGTTGCAGGTGACGATATCGGTGGGCGGACGGACACAGACGGTGACGGCGCTGCACGACACAGGGAATACGCTGCGGGATCCGGTCAGCGGGTGCCCGGCGCTGGTGCTGGAACGGCAGGCGGCGGACGGCCTGTGGTCGCCGGAGGTGGCGCAGGTGTTGGCGGAAAGTGCCGCGCCAGAGGAGAAAATGGCGCGGCTGCACCGGATCGGGTGTCCGGTGCGGTTCACACTGCTGCCTTTCCGGGCGGTGGGGACGGCGGCGGGGCTGCTGCTGGCGGCGCGCAGCGACTACATAGAGGTGAACGGCAGGCGGTACCCGCGGACACCGGTGGCACTGTCGGAGCAGCCGGTCAGCGATGGCGGCGGATACCACGCCCTGTGGGGCGCGGCAGAGGAAAGGGGGAGAGGGCATGAAGCTGTGGACGTGGCTGAAGCGGCTGTGGCGCAGTCTGCAAAGGCGGGATAAGGTCATGTACATCGGCGGCAGCGACACGCTGCCGCCACCGCTGCCGCGGGAGCAGGAGGCCGTGCTGCTGGAAAGGCTCAACGACGGAGACTTTCAGGTGCGGCAGACGCTGATCGAGCGGAACCTGCGGCTGGTGGTGTATATCGCGCGGCGGTTCGAGAACACGGGGATACATATCGAGGATCTGATCTCCATCGGAACCATAGGGCTTATCAAGGCCATCAATACGTTCCGGACGGACAAGAACATCAAGTTGGCTACGTATGCGTCCCGGTGCATTGAGAACGAGATACTGATGTATCTGCGGAAGAACAGCTCGCAGCGGACGGAGGTGAGCTTCGATGAGCCGCTGAACACCGACTGGGACGGGAAGGAGCTGCTTCTCAGCGATGTGCTGGGCACGGAGGGGGACGTGGTCATGCGCCCCATCGAGGAGGACGTGGATCGGCAGCTTTTGCAGACGGCGGTGTCGCACCTCAGTCCCCGGGAGCGGGACATCATCACCATGCGGTTCGGGCTGGGCGGCGCGAAGGAGCTGACGCAGAAGGAGGTGGCCGACCGGCTGGGCATCTCGCAGAGCTATATCTCCCGGCTGGAAAAGCGGATCATCCTGCGGCTGCGGCGCGACTTGCAGAAAATGAGCTGAAAAGGCTGTGAAGGATAATTCCTTCACAGCCTTTGCTGTATCTTAGTTTATTGCAGGGAGACAGGTGCGGGGCGGTTGACCACCATCATGTTGTAGTAGCGCAGCAGGTGATAGTCGTCCTTGTCCAGCTTGACGGGGTTCAGCAGGCGGTCGCCCTCCTCCAGGGGTTCCTTGGAGATCAGCGCCTTCAGCGCGATGGGGGCGAAGAAGGGGGAGGAGCCGATGCCGGACACCAGACCCACGGCGGGCATACGGTTCTGCATGGGGTTGAGCATACAGATGTACATTTTCTCCGCCTCGTTGATCTGGTTGGTGAGCACCATGTGGGTGATGGTGTCGTAGGCCTTCATTTCGCCGGTAAACAGGTGCTGGCAGTGATCCGGGTCGGAGAAGGAAGCAACACCCATGTACAGAGTGACGTCGATGCCGTCATGCTCCGAGGAGTGGGAGAAGCGCAGAAGGGAGCGAACCATCTGGCGGATGCGGCCATCGTAGTAGTACATGTAGGCCAGGGACTGGTTGAAGTAGTTGTTCTTGGGCAGGGCGGGCTCCGTGCGGAAGATGGGCGGCTGGTAGTCGATGAAGCACTTCATGTCGATGTCCAGCGCCTGCGCGATCTCGTAGAGCGTTTCGATGTCGATGGTGATGGCGCCGTTTTCGTACTTGGAAAGCGTCGCCTTGCTTTTGTTGATCATGGCGGAGAACTGCTCAATGGTATAGCCACGGCTTTTCCGATATTTTTTGATACGTTGGCCAACAAAATAAGAAAAAGAGCTCAAAAGCGACACCTCCTTGCATGATGGAGTAATGATACCAAACGTTTGGTAGTATGTCAATGATTTTTTTCTGTCTGAGAAACGTTTTTTCTTATGTTTTCCTTCAAGTAAACCATTCGGTAAAAAAACGCCGCTTGTGAAAAATAAAACCCCCGGTATCCGAGGATACCGGGGGTTTGCGTGATGCAGAAGGAAGAAGCTTACTTGGCGGCTTCCATACCGGCCAGCAGAGCCTTCTTGTTGCCCTCCAGGAAGCGGGCTTTCTTCTCGCCCAGCTCGATGCGGATGGCTTCCATCATGCTATCCACGGAGGTGACGGGAGCCTTGGCCAGGGTAGCACCCAGAATGGCCACGTTAGCGCCCTTGGGGTTGCCGATGGACTCCGCAATGCCGTTGGCGTCGCAGTAGACGACGGTGATGTCGTCACGGACGGCCTTACGGTCGATGATGGAGCTGTTGATGACCAGAACGCCGCCGGGCTTCACGTGCTCCTCGAACTTGTCCAGAGAGGGACGGTTCATGGCCACGATCACGTCGGCCTTGTCCACCAGAGGGGAGGCAACGGGGTCATCGGAGACGATGACGGAGCAGTTGGCGGTACCGCCGCGCATCTCGGGACCGTAAGAGGGCAGCCAGGAGACGTGCTTGCCGTCCAGCATGCAGGCCATGGCCACGAACTTACCGATCAGCAGCATACCCTGACCGCCGAAACCGGCGAAAATAAAGGTTTTTTCCATGTTACTCCGCCTCCTTGTCTTTGTATACGCCCAGAGGATAGTAGGGGATCATGTTCTTCTCCAGCCAGTCCAGAGCCTCCACGGGGGACAGACCCCAGTTGGTGGGGCAGGTGGACAGGACTTCGATCATGGTGAAGCCCTTGCCCTCCATCTGCAGACGGAAGGCCTTGGCAATGGCCTTCTTCGCCTTGGCGATGTTGGCGGTGTTGTTCACGGCCACACGCTCGATGTAGTAGGAGCTGGGCACAGCGGCCAGCATCTCGCACATCTTGATGGGCAGACCGCTCCACTCCTCGCTGCGGCCGGCGGGACAAGTGGTCGCCTTCTGGCCGATCAGGGTGGTGGGAGCCATCTGGCCGCCGGTCATGCCGTAGATGGCATTGTTGACGAAGATGGTGGTGATCTTCTCACCGCGGTGAGCGGCGTGAACGATCTCAGCGGTACCGATGGAGGCCAGGTCGCCGTCGCCCTGATAGGTGAACACCAGCGTGTCCTTGCCGACGGAGCGCTTGATACCGGTGGCAACTGCGGGAGCGCGGCCGTGGGCGGCCTCGTACATATCGCAGTTGAAGTAGTCATAGGCGAACACGGAGCAGCCCACGGGGGCGACGCCGATCACCTTGCCGTTCAGGTTCATCTCGTCGATGACCTCGGCCACCAGACGGTGGATGATACCGTGGTTGCAGCCGGGGCAATAATGGAACTGCTTGTCAGTGAGCAGCTTGGTCTTTTCGAACAGTACAGCCATCTTATTTACCCTCCTTCATGCTCAGGATCTTGGCAACGATCTCGTCGGTAGAGGGCATCTGGCTGCCGCAATGACCGAAGAAGTCCACCGGCTTGGCGCCGTTGATCGCCAGCTTCACGTCCTCCAGCATCTGGCCTTCGTTCAGCTCCACGTCCAGAACAGCCTTGACGCTGGACTGGGTGCAGGCCTCGTGCACGGCATCGTAGGGGAACGGCCACACGGTGATGGGACGAACCAGACCCACGTTGATGCCCTGCTCCTTCAGCTGAGCGATAGCGCTCTTGGCCACGCGAGCCACGGTGCCGAAGGCGGTGATGATATAGTCGGCGTTCTCGCAGTTGTAGCTCTCCCACATCTGCTCGTTGGCAACGACTTCCTTGTACATGGCCTGCAGCTCATCGTTGTGGATGGCCAGGCTCTCGGTGTCGATGTAGATGGAGTTGATGACGCCGCGCTTGGCGGGATCGTCACCGGGCTTCCAACCGGTGCAGGCCCAGGGCTTCTTCTCCGGGTCTACCTTGTAGTCCACCATCTCGGGCAGCTCCACGGGCTCCATCATCTGAGCGATGATGCCGTCCGCTAGGAACAGCACGGGGATGCGGTACTTCTCGGCCTTATCGTAGGCGATCATCATCAGGTCGATGGCCTCCTGCACGGAAGCGGGAGCGAAGGTCAGCAGGTGATAGTCACCGTTGCCGCCGCCCTTGACGCCCTGGAAATAGTCGCCCTGGGAAGCCTGGATGTTGCCCAGGCCGGGGCCGCCGCGCATCACGTTGATGATGACAGCGGGAACCATGGCGCCGGCGCAGTAGGAGATACCTTCCTGCTTCAGGGACACGCCGGGGCTGGAGGAGGAGGTGATGACGCGGGCGCCGGTACCGGCAGCGCCATACACCATGTTGATAGCCGCCACTTCGCTCTCGGCCTGCAGGAAGCAGCCGCCGATCTCGGGCATACGAGCGGACATGTATTCGGGGATCTCCGTCTGCGGAGTGATGGGGTAACCGAAGAAAAAGCGTGCGCCGGCACGAATAGCGGCTTCCGCAATTGCTTCGCTGCCCTTCATAAGAGTCAAAGCCATATTCTTTCTGCCTCCTTAGTCTTTTTCGATTCGGATCACCACATCAGGACAGGTGCGGGCACAGGACGTGCAGCCGATGCACGCTTCCATGTTCGTAACCACTGCCGGATGGTAGCCCTTTGCGTTGATGTGCGTCTTGGACAGCTCGATGATGTGCTTGGGGCACGCTCTCGCACACAGGCCGCAGCCCTTGCAAAGATTTTCGTCGATGGTAACTCTTACCACTCTCTTTACACCTCTTTTCTTATTTCCTTTTCCGATGCTGTGTTTTGCTGCTATTACGATCCCTCGAAAGGGAAGTAACCGGGGTCAATACATATCCTTGTGGGGATTCTTGGTGTTCAGGCCGTGGGCAATGTAGGAATCCCAGTCGCGGTGCATGTACACGTCGATGGGGATGGGAGTGCCCACGTACTTCGGGTCGGGATCACGGGCGAGGAAGGCGTCGAGAAACTCCTTCTTGCCGGTGGTATACGTCACCGGAATGCCCGTCAGGTCAGCGACCTGACGGAGCATCTCGTAGCCATCCCACAGATCCTGCTCGGTAGTGGCGGTGGCCAGATTCGTATTGTTGATCATGCCGGTGATGGGCAGGCGGGCGTGGGTCTGCATGCCCTCCTGCAGACGGAGGATCTTCTCCACCGAGCCGGCCAGCGGCCGGCGGATGTTCACCACGTTCAGAACCTCCAGCGCGCCGGGCTCCAGCTCCACAAAGTCCTGGTGATAGCGACCCAGCGCCGTGGCGCCCACATCGTCGCCGCCTACGTCGAAAATGACGGTGTCCCAATCCAGAACAAAAGCGGATGACACCTCGGCAGGGAGGGAGAGCGTTTCGATACCGGAGCAGGCGAAGTTGGGGGACACGAGACGTATCTCCTTCTGCTCCACCAGCTTGCCGCGCTCGGTGAGGCGGAAGTAGGTGTTGACCATATCCAGATCCAGCAGCTCCGTTCTGTCGCCGCGGGCGGCCGCCTGCATCGCAAAGTTCAGAGCCAGCTCACTTTTGCCGCTGCCATAGTTGCCGATAAGGACTTTTACATGCTTCATGGGTTGGGTCGTCTCCTTAATCTGTCAGTTAGCGAAGATTCTCGCGGATGGTCTGGCACAGCGCGGTGATGCCCTGAACGATCTTCTCCTCGGGCATGCAGCTGTAGTTCAGACGCAGGGTGTTGTCGTGGCCGCCGTTGGGGAAGAAGGAGCCGCCGGGAACGAAGGCCACCTTCTTGGCAAGGCACTTCATCTGCAGATCCTTGGCGTCCATGTACTCGGGCAGAACGACCCATGCGAACAGACCGCCGTCGGGACGGGTGAAGGTGCAGGGCTCGGGCAGCTCCTTAGCCAGCGTCTCCAGCATCACGGCGCGGCGCTTGCGATAGCACTCGCGGATGGTGTTGACGTGGGCGTCCAGATCGAACATGTCGATCCACTTGGACGTCTCCATCTGGCCAATGGTGGAAGCCTGCAGAGAGGCGGCCTGCTCCATGAAGTTGTACTTGGCCAGGATCTCATCCTCGGCGCAGACCCAGCCCAGACGGTAGCCGGGAGCCAGGATCTTGGAGAAGGTGCCCAGATAGATCACCAGACCCTTGGTGTCCAGGCTCTTCAGAGCGGGCATGTACTCGCCCTCGAAGCGCAGCTCACCGTAGGGGTTGTCCTCGATGACGGGGATCTCGTACCGGTTGACGATCTCCATGAACTTATGACGGCGATCCAGATCCCAGGTGCGGCCGGTGGGGTTCTGGAAATCGGGGATGACGTAGATCATCTTCACGCGCTCGGTGGTGGCCAGGATCTTTTCCAGCTCTTCCATGATCATGCCGCCATCGTCGGTGGGAACTTCGATAAAGGTGGGCTCGCAGGCCTTGAACGCGTTGACAGCGCCCAGATAGGAGGGGCTTTCCAGCAGAACCACGTCGCCGGGGTTCAGGAACACGCGGGCAGAGAAGTCCAGACCCTGCTGAGAACCGGAGGTGACGAGGATGTGATCCTTGTCGGTGTGGATATTGTTCTTGGCCAGCATACGCTCGGCGATCTGCTCGCGCAGGCGGGGGAAGCCCTCGGTGGTGGAATACTGCAGAGCCTCGCGGCCATGCTCCTTCAGAACGGCAATAGAGGCCTCCATCATCTGCTCCACGGGAAACAGCTCGGGCGCGGGCATACCGCCGGCAAAGGAGAGTATGTCGGGCTGCGCCGTCAGCTTCAGCAGCTCGCGGATCTCGGAGCCCTTCAGCAGGTCCATTCTACTTGCAAACTGTACCATGTACTTTTCCTCCTCAAATTTTGTTGAGGCGCAAATGCGCCTGAACGTACAGCCTTATTAAAGCACATTTCCCCGGTAAAGTAAATAAAGAGGAAGGGCAGAAATCGTCAGTGCGTTGATTTTTGGTGAACCCGCCAAAAATTCAGGGCTTTGCTCCGTCAAATCCACAAGGAATTTTCCGCAATAAGCAGGGGAAAATGTGAATGATTTGACGAATTCGGGCGAATAACCGAACGGTTCGGTGATGTGGCGGCGACAAACGCTTTACAACAGCGCCGCCGGTGTGATAAAATGACAATAACTGTAAATCAAGGACAGATGTGCAAAGGGAGGATACCGTTATGAAGAAGAAGGAATTTCTGGCCGGTGCAGCGCTGCTGGCTGCCAGTTCCGCGCTGTGCATGAAGATCATGAAAAAGGTGGGCGAGAAGCTGAAAAAGCAGCAGGAGAAGGGGCCGCATACAGGCCGCAGATAATAGGGGCTGCGGGTTGACAAGCTCCGGCAATACTATTATAATGTGAACTTGGTTCTGTGTGGCTGCAAGGACAGGTGCACAGAGGACAATCAAGGATCTGTTTATCCAGTGTAGCCGCTGTCTGTAACGCTCCGAGGGAGCAGGAAGCGGTGAAAAAGGAACGGGGTACCCAAACCCCACGCGACCGGCACTGTGAACGCAAGGATGCACCGAAGCGGTGAAAACCGCCGGGACGAAAGTCCGCCATTGTGGGCGCGGCCCGCGAGAAGGTAGGCTGCAAACGGGGAGAGTGATCTCCGCGGCGTGAGTCAGGAGAATTACACTGTCAGGATCTGGTGGGCGGGCGCTCTCTCCGCTGAAATGATCCCTTACTGTGGACAGGTGCGCCGTTTTCCCGTCGGAAAGCGGCGCTTTTTCTGTAGAAAGGACATACATGCGCCCGCCGGTAACAGGCGGGCTTTTATTTTGTGAACGGAGCAAATCGGGATCGATATGGGAAATTTCTGGAAACGCCATAAACTGCATATTCTGTGGGGCGCCGGGGCGATCGCGCTGGCGCTTCTGGCGGCGGTGCTCGGCTCCATGCTGCTGCGGGCAGACCGCATGCCGGCGGACGTCGCCGTGGCGGATCGGCCGTTTCAGGGGGTAAATCTGACGCCGGTGCCGCTGAAGCCCAGCGACAGCGCGGCGGAGGGAGCATCCACCGGCGGCACCGGTGAGGGCGAGGGAAACGGGCAGGAGCCGCAGGAGCAGCCTGAGCAAAAGCCCCAGGAAACGCCGGAAACGCCGAAGAAGGAGGAGTCCGACGGCGGTGACAAGGACAAGGAAAAGGACGATGCGCCTGCGGATAATGATAAAAAGGACGATGAAAAGCCCCGGATGCAGGTGGTGACGGATCTTACCAACAAGACCATCGCCTTCGAGGAGCTGGAAAACGGGAAATTCTCCTTCTACGCTTATCTGGAAAACCCGGAGGAGGGCGCGTACTTGCAGGTGCGGCTGGGGAATACCCGGTGCAGCGGCAGCAACGGACGGTTCACGGTGACGCTGGCGCAGGGAGAGAATATCTTCACGCTGCTGGTGTATCAGAACGGTACAGTGGTGCGCTCCTACACAAAGACCATTGTCTATCGGGCGGCTATGGCCGACGAGGACAACAAGACCGTGGGCGATGATCCTCCCGTCATCGAAACCAATCTGCCGGATGATGCGGACTATGATACGTCCAATGCCAACTTCGTGCTGACGGTACACGCCTATAACTCGCAGGGGACGATCTATCACAACCATATCAGGGTGCTGCTGGACGGGGTGGAGATCACCCAGTATACCGGCAGCGAGACGCTGGAGTACCGGCTGTATCTGACGGCGGGCGCCGTGGGTGACGTGTCAAAGCACACGGTGGAGATATGGGCATGGGACGACCGGGGCAATTCCGCCTACAAAAAGCACGTCATCAACTACCACTTCAAGGAGGAGGGCGAGGTCATCGGCAGCGTGACGCTGCGGCTGGACGCCACCGTTCTGGGGCTGGGTATTCTGGCGGAGGACAGCGGCTATGAGGTGAAGCAGGGGCAGCCGGCCTCCTATGTGGTGAAGGAGTTTCTGGAGGACAACGGCTTCCCCGCATCGTACAGCGGATCGCTGGACGTGGGCTTCTACCTGCAGCGCATCCGATGCAGCGACGCCTTCTCCGGCGCGGCTATCCCGGAGGAGCTTCAGACGCTGCTGACGCTGGACGGACTGACTGTCAGACAGCCGGAGGGCTACAAGGACAGTCTGGGCGAGTTTGACTACACACAGGGCTCCGGCTGGATGTGCGCGGTGAACGGGTACTATCCGGGACGGGGACTGAGCAACGTGTTTTTAGGGGACGGCGACGTGGTGACCATCGCGTTTACGCTGGCTTACGGCAAGGACATCGGCGGCGCGGACGCGGCCAACGTCCGGGGCAACCTGCGGACGTACTGCGGTACATGGCTGGGGGATCGGTATATCCCGCACCACGACTTTGTGGAGGGAAAGTGCTCCATCTGCGGCAAGGCGGAGGAGGCTCACGAGCACCAGTGGACGGAGGAGATCACCCGGGAGGCCACCTGCACCGACAGCGGCGAAAAGACGCTGACCTGCGGCGAATGCGGCGAAACAAAGACCGAGAGCATACCGGCGCTGGGGCATGATTACCGCAGCGACGGCGTTGTGTGGGAGCAGGAGGGTGAGAGCTGCACGGCGGAGTTCATCTGTATCCGCTGCGGCAGCAGCGGCACCATACACGCGTCCCGCGCGGACGGTACGCTGATGGAGAACGGCCGTGTGGAGGCCACCTGCGGACAGGACGGGTATGTGTCCTATCTCGCTGTCGGCAGCATCGGGGGAACGCAGGTGCGGTGCGAGGGCACGGTGACGCTGCCCGCCACAGGCGAGCACACATACAACGAGGACGGAGTATGCTCCGTGTGCGGCAGGAAAAAGGACGAGGAGACGACGGAATGAGGAAAACGATCAGACGGCTGGCGGCGTGGGCATGCTGCCTTTGTATGGCGGCGGGCGCGGTGACGGCGGCGTGGGCGCAGGAGACGGACTACGCGCAGATGGAGCGGGAGCTTGTGGAAGCCCAGCGACAGCAATTGACCGATGGCGAGCCGCTGCTGACACGGCAGGACGTGCTGCCGGCGGGCCAGTCCTCCGTGGCGGACTGGTACGCCATCGCCATGGCGCGCTGCGGCATCGGCGAGGACTATGAGACGTACCTGGCGGCGCTGAAGACCTATGTGGAGAGTGCCTATGCGGAAAACGGCGGCCTGTCCGCCAACAAAGCCACGGAGTGGCACCGCGTGGCGCTGGCGGTGACGGCGCTGGGCGGCGATGCCGCGGCCTTCGGCACGAAGCCGGACGGCACAACCATCGACCTGATCGCGGACGGCTGCTATGACTGCGTGGTAGAGGGCGGCCCCGGCGCACAGGGGCTGAACGGATGGATCTTCGCGCTGCTGGCGCTGGATGCCGGAGGGTATCAGGCGCCGGAGGGCGCGCGATATACCAGAGAGACGATCATCGAGGCCATCGTATCGGCTCAGGGCGAGGACGGCGGGTTTTCGCTGACCGGCGATGCGCTGGACGCGGATATTACGGCCATGGCTTTGCAGGCGCTGGCTCCCTATGCGGACGGGCAGGCAGAGGTCATCGACCGGGCGCTGGAGGCGCTGAGCGGGGTGCAGTGCGCCGACGGCGGCTTTGCCTCCTGGGGCGCGGAGAATGCCGAGAGCACCGCGCAGGTGGTTATGGCGCTGTGCGCGCTGGGTATCGATCCGGCGGCGGACGAGCGGTTCTGCAAGGAGGGCGGCAGCGCGGTGACGGCGCTGCTGGGCTTCCGGGTGGAGGACGGCAGCTTTGCCCATGTGGGCGGCACCTCCGACGCCATGGCGTCGGAGCAGGGCTTGCAGGCGCTGGAAGCGCTGCGGCGGTTTTACGCCGGAGAGAAGCGTTTTTTTGATATGACGGACGCGGGCGCGCCGGTACAGTGGACGGCGAACAGCGCGGCGGCGGAGGAGACGGCGGGAGTGCCGGCGGCGGTGTATATGGCGGCGGGCGCGGCGGTCGTTGTCGCCGCAGGTATTGTGATCGTAAGAAAGGGGCGCGGGAGCCATGAATGAGGTCAGCAGAAAGATTCTGGAGCAGGTCAATTCGGTCATTATCGGCAAGGAGGCCGTGACGGAAAAGGTACTGATGGCGGTGCTGGCACAGGGACATGTGCTGCTGGAGGACGTGCCCGGCGTGGGCAAGACCACCATGGCGCTGGCCTTTGCCCGGACGCTGGGGCTGGACAGCCGCCGCGTGCAGTTCACATCGGACACCATGCCGTCGGATATTATCGGCTTCTCCCTGTACAACAAGGAGACGGGGCGCTTCGACTACAAGAGCGGCGCGGTGATGACCAACCTGCTGCTGGCGGACGAGATCAACCGCACGTCCAGCAAGACGCAGTCGGCGCTGCTGGAGGCCATGGAGGAGTATCAGGTGACGGTGGACGGGCATACCTATCCGCTGCCCAAGCCGTTTGTGGTGCTGGCCACCCAGAATCCGGTGGGCTCGGCGGGCACGCAGCTGCTGCCGTCGTCCCAGCTGGATCGCTTCATGATCCGCACCACCATGGGGTATCCCGACCGGCAGAGCCAGGTGGATATCCTGCGGGAGCGGCACCACGAGAATCCGCTGGACAGATTGCAGGGCGTTGTGACCTGCGAGGAGCTGCTGGAGCTGATCGAGAGCGCCAAGCAGGTGCATATCGCCGACGCGGTGTATGACTACATCGTGGATCTGGTGGACGCCACCCGCAGCAGCGAGCTGGTGGAGCTGGGCGTCAGTCCCCGAGGGGCGCTGGCGCTGTGCCGCATGGCAAAGGCGCACGCCTTCGTGCGGGGCGGCGATTTCGTCACGCCGGAGGACGTGTACCAGGTATTTGACGACGTGTGCGCCCACCGGCTGGTGCTCAGCGCCAAGGCGCGGCTGGGCAAGATCACCGCGCGGGAAATTACGGAGCAGCTGCGGCAGCAGGTGCCGGTACCGCAGGTGGCGCAGCTGTGAATATCGGGGCTTTGATCGTGTGGCTGCTGGCGATGGCCTCCGGCGCGGCGGTGCTTATCCTGACGCCGGACGTGTGGACGCTGGCGCTGGCGGCGGGGGTCGTGCTGGTGCCGCTGGCGGGCATGGCGGGCGCTTTTGCGGCGCGAAAGGCCGTGGCGGTGGAGGTGATACTGCCTCGCGGCGCGGAAAAAGGCCGTGACGCGGTGATCGCGTTCCGGGGAACCAACGGCGCGTGGCTGCCGCTGCCTCGGGTGGAGTTCCGCTTTGCGATGACCAACGGCCTGACAGGGGAGACGCGGCGGGAGACGGTGCGGCTGTTCCTGCCGGGACGCGGCACGGGCGAGACCGCGCTCACGCTGCACAGCGGACAGTGCGGCCTGTTCCGGATACAGGCGGAGTGCGTGCGGGTGTGCGACCCGCTGGGAATATGCCGCTTTACGGCGGCGGACGACAGGCACTGGGAGCTGATGGTGCAGCCGGGGCTGTTTGCCATGGAGCTGCTGCTGCCCATGCGGGGCAGCGTCAGCGAGGACAGCGACCGCTACGCCCAGGATCGGGCGGGGTATGATCTGGCGGAGACGTTTCAGGTGCGGGAATACGCGCCCGGCGACAGCCCCCGGCAGATTCACTGGAAGCTGTCCTCCAAGCTGGACAGGATGATCGTCCGGGATCCCGGACTGCCGCTGGAGCGGTCGGTGCTGCTGCTGTGGGAACGCCGGGGCACGCCCGCGGCGCAGGAGAGCGACGCCATGGCCGAGGTAATGGCTGTGGTCTGTCAGGAGCTGCTGCGGCAGGGCGTGGGCTGCCGCGCCGCGTGGAACGGCGGCGGAGAGCTGACCGTGCAGGAGGTGCGGGAGCCGGAGGGCTTTTATGAGCTGCTGCCGCGGCTTTTGAGCGCAGCGCCCGCCGGGGACGGCGAGACGGTGGTGGAGCTGTACCGGCGGCTGTACGGCGCGGAGCAGGGCGCGAAGGTGATCTATGTGGGGACGGAGGACGATCCGGCTTTGGCGGACTTCTGCCCGCCGGAGCATCTGGTGAGCCTGCTGTGCAGACCGGACGCACAGGGACAGGGACGAGTGTATACCTTTGGCAGCGGGGACTATGCGTCCCGGCTGGCGGAGTTGGAATTGTACTGAGAGGATAACGTATGACAGCAAAGGCGGCTGCGGGCTTTACGCTGCGCACCCACAAGGGAATAGAGCGCGGCGGAGGGCTGCTTCCGGCGCTGGGCGCGGCGCTGCTGCTGGCGGGCATAGCCGGGCAGGTGTGCAGCGCCATGGGGATGCCGGTGGACGGGCTGCTCTTGCTGGCGGGTATGGCGGCGGCGGTATGCGCCGCCGCGCTGACCGGGCGGCGGGACAGACTGGCGCTGATTCCGCTGGGCGTGCTGCTGGCGGCGGCGGTGTTCTGCGCCGTTTTTCACACGGCGGTGGGCGACAGTCTGCTGGGTCTGGTGAACCGGTATCTGGCGCAGCGGCAGAGCCGCGAGGCCGTGGTGTATGTGCCTTACGCCTGCAATGAGGTGTCCGCTATGTGGGCGGGTATCCCCATCAGCGTGGCTGTGGGCACGGCGCTGGGCATGCTGGCGGCGCGGGCGCCCCGGCTGGGTCTGGGTGTATATGCGGTGCTGCTGTGCCTGGCGCTGTGGAGCGGCGTCGGCGGTGAATGGCTGCTGCCGGCGCTGTGCGGCAGCGCAGTGCTGCTGCCGGCGGGAGAGGGCGATAAGCGCGCCCTCCGCGCCCGGTGGGGCGGCGCGGCACAGGTGCTGATCGCGTCTGTGATCGTAACGGCAGCGGTGGCGCTGCTGTTTTCTGAGAGCGTGCCCCGCACGGAGGACGCTGCCAATACGCTGCGCCGGGGCGTACACCGGCTGCGCTATGAGAGCGCGGAGCGGGTGCTGCCGGAGGGCGACCTGCGGGCACTGGGCGCGCGGAGTGATTCTGACGCGGACATGCTCCGCGTGACCATGTCGGAGCCGACGTCCGCGTACCTGCGGGGCTATGTGGGGCAGCGGTATACCTCCGACGGCTGGGAGGCAGCCGACGCTGCCGACATGACGGCGAACAGCGAGGTGCTGTATCAGCTGCACCGGGACGGGTATGACAGCTTTTCGCAGCTGTCCACTCTGGCGGAGCTGCTGGGGCAGGAAGCGGCGGATGTCCGGATGGATATCCGGGTGCTGGGCGCTTGCCGCAGCACAAGGCTGACGCCCTATGGCTTAGACAGCGGCGAAGCGGTCATTTCGCCGGAGCAGCTGCGGGACACAGTGCCAAATGCCGACGGCGCAACGGGTGAGAAGGAATACTCCTTTACAGCAAAAAGCGGCCTTGCCGCGCAGGCGTATGTGCTGCTGGGGCAGCTGAACGACCGGTGGCAGGAGGAGGCACTGGCCGATTACCTGACCTTCGAGGGATATTACCGCGATTTCGTCTACGAGAACTATCTGACCATCCCGGAGGAGACGCAGAAGGCGCTGACGGCCTATCTGGGCGACGCGCCGGAGGTCATCACCTCCTACGAGGCCAAGAGACGGATAGTGAACTGCCTGGACGATACGCTGACGTACAGCGAGACGCCGGAGAGCGTGGACAGCGAAAAGGATTTTGTCAGCGCCCTGCTGGCAGACGACCCCGGCGGGTACGATGTACACTACGCCACGGCTGCGGCGGTGATGCTGCGGTACTACGGCATCCCCGCCCGGTATGTGGAGGGGTATCTGATCACGCCGCAGGCCGTGGAGGGCAGAACGGGCGAGACGACACTGACGCTGACCGGGCGGGACGCCCACGCGTGGGTGGAGTATTACGAGGACGGCGTGGGCTGGATACCCTTTGAGCCGACGCCCGGCTACCGGGACGTGATGGAGGAGCCGCAGTGGCTGTGGTTTGAGGAGGACGAGAACGCCCAGCTGGACGGCTCCGCCGCGGAGAACGGCGGCGATAACCTGTCCCAGACCACCCGCCGCAGCGATGTGGAGGAGACAGAGCCGGAGGAGGACCGAGACGGGCTGCAGACCATTGCGGACGCGGTTTACAACTACTTCAGCCGGCTGCATCTGGGGCCGGTATGGTGGGCGTATGTGGCCGCGTGGCTGCTGGCCGCGGCGCTGGCGGTGCTTTTGGTGCGCCGCGCCGTCGTGTGCCGCAGGCGGGAAAGGCTGTTTGCCCGGGAGGACGACCGGGCGGCTGCGGCCGCCATGTGCGCCTATGCGCTGGAGCTGGCGTGGTGCAGCGGGGCTGTGCGGCGCAATGTGCCGCTGGCGCAGCAGCGCGATGAGCTGCAAAGCTGGGCGGGAGACGTGCTGGACGCCGGCGAGCTGCTGGACATCAACGACCGTGCCCTGTACGGCGGCAGCGGCGTGACGGCGGAGCAGCGGGAGACGGCGGAGGAGGACATGACCGCCGCGCTGGAGCTGTTCCGGAGGAAATGCGGCTTTTGGAAACGACTGTATCAGCGGTGGATCCGCTGCTTGTATTGAGATAGGAGGGATGACGGTGAAAAAGAGGATAGTGTCATTCCTGCTGGCGCTGGTGATGGCGGCATCCTGCGTGCCCACCGCGCTGGCGGCAGGAGAAGGGCGCATGGCCGTGGCGGTGAGCACCGCCGAAGGCGTGATCATCGCGCCGCAGTATGTGGACTGCGCCCAGGGGGAAACGGTGTGGCAGGTGCTCTCCCGGATGGAGGGGCACACGTTCACGCAGGGCGCGGACGGGTTCGTCACGTCCATTGACGGCGTGGTGGCAAATTACAGCCGGTTCGACAGCTCCGGCGGCTATGATCTGGAAAAACCCGCAGCAGAGGCGGGCGCGTTCGTGTTCACGGACACGGAGATAAAGGACATGGCGGGCTACTGCGATATGGTGTGCGCCATGGCGGACTATAACGGGGCGGACGCACCGGTGCGGCGGTACGCGGAGGCGGAATATGCCGCGGCGGAGAGCGGGCTTTCCTCCGGTACGGCGGACTACGCTGCGCTGGCACAGACGCTGCGGGAGAAGATGGACGCCTATGAAAAGGAGGTCATCGGCGCGGACAAGGTGACGGCGGCGCTGGCGGTGACCGACCTGGACGGCGGCACGCTGACGGGGTATACCGTCACGGTTGAAAACGCCTACGGCACGGAGAGCGTCTTTCAGGCCGGGGAGCCGGTGCAGCTGGCGGCGGGCGAATATACGTTCCGGGTGGAAGCCGGGCACAGCGGCGCGCGGGGCACCATGACGCTGGAGACAGACGGAACGGTGCGCATTGACGGTAAGGCCGTTACCGCGCTGGCTGTCCCCGCCGGGAAGGAGTGGCTGAAGGCGCCCATCCTGCACCGGACGACCGGCAAGCTGGAGGGCGATGCCTATACCTCCGAGGGCGGTGGCGGTCACGCCGCCGTATACTATGTGCCGGACGCGGTCAGCGGCAGCTATCTCTACTGTGTGCCGGGCAGCGATCTGCCGGAGAGCGGTACATACAGCACCGCCGCCGTGCGGCCGGTGGGGTATTACACCGACATCCACGGCGCGGAGCGGGTCAAGACCGGTATGCCGTGGCAGAGCATGGCTGCATCGCTGGCAGAGCTTCTGACGGCCTCCGACGCGGGAAATACCGTGCGGGTGGAGGCGCAGTACACCGGGGGCGGCTACACCGCCTACCAGTGGTTCGATATGACCGTGGTGCGGACGCCTACGCTGGCGGCGCTGGAGGTGACGGTGCAGGGCGTGGCGCAGAGCATCGGCTTTGCGCCGGAGAGGGAGACGTATGAGCTGTCCGTTACGGCGGATAAGCTGGTCATAACGCCCACGGCCTTTGCATCGGGTTACACGGTCACGGTCAACAGACAGGAGACACCGTCCGGCACAGCCGTGACGCTGCCTGTGAACGCGGAGGGCGCGGAGATCGTTGTAACGGTCAGCGGCGGCGGACGGAGCCGGACGTATACGCTGACGGTGCAGCGGGTGGCGGCTGTGGACGTGACGGTGCGGCATGACAGTGACGTGACGGTGCATGTGTTCAACAGCGCCCATGCGGAGATCGGCGCAGCGGAGCAGGGAAGCGGCTTCGACCGGTTCGCGCTGGTGCCGGGTGAGGCCTATACCTATGTGACGGACAAGCAGACGTGGTATCACGCCGCAGGAGACTTTACCGCGGCGGAGGGACTGACTGTGGACGCGCAGACGCCGGATACGATTGACGCGCTGGACAGCCTGTATCTGGCCACCAAGGGCACGAAAATACAGAGCAACGATCAGGTGTGTCTCGCCGTCCCGGCGGATGCGAAGCACGCATACGTTTTTTCTGTGGCAGATTACAGCAGCAGTCTGTACTGCTGGGCGAAGGCGGAAGGCTATACATTCACCGCCGTGGAGACGGGGAAGGCCATTACTCCCAAGGCGGCAACGGCCACGGGGCAGTATCTGATCAACTTCCTGAAAACCGGGGACGCTACGCAGACGCTGACCATCCGGGCTTCCCGCGATGGAGAGGGCGTGACCTTCTATCAGGACTACGTCATCACCATATATAGGACGCCCACGCTGACCGATAAAACGGGGCTTTCCCTGATGGCAGAGGGTGCAGATGTGCCCATCGCCTATAAGACAGCAAGCGGCGAGGCGACGGGCTTTGACCGAAGTGTAACGGAGTACAGCGCCACCATTCCCCGCAGCGCGGAGAGTGTCACCGTGACGCTGAAGCCCTTCGGAAAGACCTACGGGCTGTATGTAAACGGCGCATGGCACGCCCTGCCCGTGGACAGCGAGACGGGCGTACAGGCGGACACGGTGTCGGTAGAGATTCCGCTGAACAGTCAAAAGAACAGCGAGAGCGTCTCGATCACACCGGTCAGCCAGCAGATGCCAGTCGCCGCCCAACGGCGCAACTATCAGCTGACGCTGAACAAGAAGGAAGCGGTGCCTACCGCGTTCCGCGTGACGGACGGCAGCGGAAATACTGTCCGGGACGCGTTGGTATGCGTGTACGACGGACGGACGCAGGCGCGTATCTGGCCGGAGAGTGACGGCACGTTCGCACTGGTGGACACGCTGCCCTACACCTATGTGGTCACATGCAGGGGATATGTGGGCGTGTCCGGCAGCTTCACCGCCGACGCGGAGAAGCGGGAGATAGCCGTCTCCATGAAAAAGGCGCCCGAAAGCAGCCACGGAGCGGGTATCACCTCTGACTGGAGTTCCTTCCGAGGCAGTGATACCTCCAACGGCGTTGTGGCGGACAAAACGCCCATTGCGGCGGAGAACGCCGTGCTCAGCTGGGCATCCAAACTGGGCGACGGGTACAGCTCCGGCGCGGTGGGTTGCCCGATCACCATTACGGAGGGCGGGTATGATTATCTGATCGTCTACGCCGCCGACAAGCTCTATAAGGTGGACGCCCTGTCCGGCGTGACGGTGGCGGTGGGGCAGATGGATCACAGCTCCAGCTTTGCCATCAACTCGCCTACCTACGCCGAGGGAATGATCTTCGTGGGACTGTCCAACGGCGCGGTGCAGGCCTTTGACGCCGCCACGCTGGAATCCCTGTGGATCTACCGGGACAGGCTGGGCGGTCAGCCCAACTGCCCCATCACCTACCATGACGGGTACATCTACACCGGCTTCTGGAACAGCGAAGTGGCGCAGGCGAATCTGGTGTGTCTCAGCGTGACGGACGAGGATCCCGCGCAGCGCATGGAGGACAAGCTGGCTACGTGGACGTATGCCTCCGCCGGAGGCTTCTACTGGGCGGGCGCCTATGTGTGCAGCGATTATCTGCTCATCGGCACCGACGATGGCGACAGCAGCTGCATCAGCGAGACTTCGGCGCTGCTGTGCATCGATCCCGCCGACGGGCGGCTGATGGATTCCGTCAAGGGGCTGCGGGGCGACATCCGCTGCAACATCGCCCGCGACGGGGAGCGGTTCTATTTCACGTCCAAGGGCGGGTATTTCTACTCGGTGGCCGCGCCGGAGAAAAGCGGCGGCGACTGGCTGCTGGATGATGGCAGCCTGCGGGCGGTGGCACTGGAGAACGGCGGCGATGCGGCGCACCCGGCCATGAGTACCTGTACACCGGTGGTGTACAACGGCCGCGCGTATATCGGCGTGTCCGGCACAGGGCAGTTCACACCCTACTCCGGCCACAATATCACGGTCATTGACCTGACCGGTTGGAGGATCGCCTATTCCGTGCCCACGCAGGGCTATCCCCAGACCTCCGGCCTGCTGACAACGGCTTACGGCGGGAAGGACGGCACCGTGTATGTCTATTTCTTTGACAACTATACGCCGGGCAAGCTGCGGGTGCTGAAGGATGCGCCGGGGCAGACCCGCGCGGAGCTGACCACGGAGGAGAGCTATACGGTGAAGGGCGTGACCACCACCTACACCACGCCCTATGTGCTGTTTACCCCGGCAGACGCCCAGGCGCAGTATGCCATCTGCTCCCCCATCACGGACAGCTACGGCACCCTGTATTTCAAAAATGATTCCGCCCATCTGATGGCGCTGAGCAGCACCATTGAATCGCTGACCATTTCCAAGCTGCCGGACAAGACTGCTTATAAGGCCGGGGAGGTGTTCGACCCCACCGGTATGGAGATCACCATCACCTATGAAAACGGCCTGACGCGGACGGTACCGGCGGAGCGGACAATGAATGGGACGGCCATACGTTACGCCGCATGGAATGAGGAGCCGCTGAAGGTGTCGGATGGGGAGGGCTTCCTGATCCGGTTCGCACACAGTCTCTATCAGGACGGCGCGGACGGCGCGGGGACGAAGGTGAATTCCCCGGCGGCGGTGCTGAAAATCACGGTAGAGCCGGCTATGGCCGGCGATCTGGACGGAAACGGCAAGCGGAACGCCGTGGACATGCAGAATCTGTTCACCTATCTCTCCACCGGTGTGATGGAGGGCGCGCTGGGCGGCGATGAGGAAGCCTACCGCGCGGCGGCGGACGTCAACGGCGACGGCGCGGTGGACATTCTGGACTATCAGGCGCTGTACACGACCATCAGGGCAGAGGAGGAAGCGGCATGAAAAATCACCATATCCGATCGAAGCTGCGCAGGTTCCTGTGTCTGGCAGCGGTGCTGCTGATGCTGTGGCCGCAGACGGTCACAGCGGGCGGGCACATCAAGGCGGCGGAAAAAAGCTATACCGTCACACAGGGCGGTATGCTCAAAATACCACTGGAGGAGGTCTTTACCGACAGGGAGGGACACGCGCTGACGTATTCCGTGGTCAAGGACGACAGGAACCAGGCTACAACGAACATTTCCGGGAGCACGTACTTCTTCACGTCGCGCACGGTGGGGGAGTATGCCCCGGTGGTGGCCGCCAGCTGCGGACAGGAGCGGGCGGAGGTCACGCTGCATATCACCGTGGAGCCGGGTGCTGAGGGTGACCCCCGGCAGTACGGCTATGACGAAACGCCGGCGGGGGAGGTGACGGTGTATGTGACCGTCTCCTCCGACGGCGTGCCTCTGATGGGTGAGGACGGAACGTTGCTGATGGGACTGCCGGTGACGGTACGGTATTTCGATCTGGCGGACTACGGCCGGCAGGATCTCTACCGCTGCGCCACACAGGGTGGTAAGGGCGGCTATGTGGGCGACACGGTGATCGAGCGTCCTACGCTGCTGCACCTGTACATCTGCCTGCTGGAGCGCTACTACATGGGCCTGCCGGCGGAGAAGTGCGGCAAGGGCACCAGCGGGCTCCTTGATTACAGGACAGATCAGCCGGTCATGAATATCAACGGTGAGACGGCCTACGAAAGCAGATTCGGCGCACTCCAGCTCACCGGCAGCAGCACCAGCATCTACATGAAGGAGTTCTGGGGACACGATGAAAACCTCATGTACTACCGGAATCACATGTTCCCGCTGATGGACACCGGATGGGGCTCCACCTGCGACTATATCCTCCTGTCGGACGGAGATACCATCGATGTGGCCATGTTCACCGACTGGAGCTTCTACAATAACGGCGGCGCGTTCTGCTGTTTCGATCAGGACAGCTACACCGTGACGGCAGGGAAGCCCCTGACGGTGCAGACGCTGAAGTATGATACGAAATCTGTCTCAGATGGCGGAACGGAGAGCTTTACGCCTATTGACAAGCTGACGCTGTCGGTATATAATGCCCAATTAGAGTGCGTGAACGGCAATGTCGCCATCGAGGATAATGGCGGCGGCGCGTATGCCCTTACGTTCGAGCAGCCGGGAACGTATTATCTGCTGGGCATTGACCCCAATGCAGGGACAGAGGCCGCCCGCTGCGCACCGGCTGTGGCGCGGGTGACAGTCCGGGATGTGGGCGCTGCGCCTGAAGGCGGCGATGTCAACTGGGACGGCGCGGTCAACGTGGAGGACATGCAGGCGCTGTTCGGCCATCTGTGCGGCGAGAGTCCGCTGACGGGCGAGCTGCTGACTGCGGCGGATTTCAACGGAGACGGCGCGGTGGACATACTGGACTATCAGGCGATGTATATGTGGATCCAGTCCTTGCAGGCCGGTTGACCAGTGGGAATAATAGAATATGGAATGGACACTTCTGCCGGCGGTTTACGCCGGGAGCGGAATGGGGTGAGATGCCCCGCGAGTCGGTCACTGTGATGCCGCGCCTTCGGGCGGCGGATAAGTCAGATACGCTTGGGAATGTCCTTAGGCTCCTGCCTGTACCGGGATGCTGATAAGCGGAATGACTGCGGCCACGCATGCGTGGACTGCATCCCCGGCCTTACGGCAGGAGCACGGAAATGTGCTTTTTGCCGTAAGGCTTTACTTTTAAGAAAAAGCAAAAAATGAAAAAGGAGATGCAGAACAGAGAAATGAACATCAAGAAACGTATCGTCTCCGCGCTGATGGCGCTGGTGATGACGCTGTCGCTGGTCAACAGCGCCGTGATCACCGCCTTCGCCGAGGGGACACAGTCTGCCGATCCCTCTACCGGGGAGACGCAGAATGCAGGCTATGAGCTGCGGGTGCTGACATTTGAGGATGCCGACTATAAGGGCGGCACCAATTTTGCCGGCAAGAGCGACTGGTCGAGCCTGATCGACAGCCCTCAGTACGGCGGCAGCATGCTGTACCCCAACGGCAGCGGCACCACGGACGAGAGCAAGGCGTATACCTGGTACGACGCCGGGAATACCGAGCTGAAGCATATGCTGCCCAAGAGCTGGGATAATTACTGCTATTGGGACGGCGGTCATGCCGTGTCCAACTATGCTTCCAGTGATTATGTTACCAATGGCGACTTCAATCACCAGTTGACCGTGTACAAAGCGAGCGCCGAGGGCGATGTCCGCACCGGCGGCGGACACAACGGCTCCAACAACTTTGCCGTTCACTTCGGCTATAAGGATAATTCCGGCAATACTGACCGCCAGATCCTGCCGTCCTTTGCCTTTGGCGACGGCATGGCGCGCGTGATCGACCACATGTATGTCAACAACATCTGCTACGCGCTGAACTGCTACCTGAACGGCAACGGCCTGACCGCCAAAATCGGCGATGATGACTGGGTCAAACTGACAGCCACCGGCTACGATGGGGCAGCGAAGACCGGCGAAGCGTTCATCTATCTGTGCAACGGCCCGAAGAACATCGTTACGGATTGGACGAAGTTCGACCTGTCCGGTCTGGGCGCCGTCACCAAGGTGGAGTTCAATATCACCGGCTCCAGCGATAACGGTCACGGCTTCTCCCAGCCCGCCTACTTCGCCTACGACGATGTGGCGGTGCGGTTTGATCCCAACGCGTGCGTCCACACAGACGAGAACAAGGACAGAAAGTGCGACAAGTGCGGCGCAGACCTGAACAAGGCACCCAAGCTGGTGGAGGGCGTGAAGGACGTTACCGACAACTCGATCATCGGTGCGGCGTATCTGCTGCGCGACCTGCAGACCGGCAAGATCTTCGAGGACGGCGATGACAAGCTGAGCGCCGAGAAGAATTACTTCTATCAGAGATCCACCGACAATGGGCAGACGTGGGGCGAGGAGCTGGGCTTCAGCGCGTCGCTCTTTGGTGGAACCACTATTTCCCTAACGGAAACGGAGCCGGGCACCTATATGTACCGGTTCTATGCAAAGGATGACTTCGGCGGTGACTCCCGCGGTAACGGCGAGGAAAAGACCTATTGGACGCTGACGCTTCATGTGGACAAGGCGGAAAATCTCGATTTCGATGTGAACTTCTACATCGGGAGGGATCAGAACTATAAGACCAACGGCAACAAGCTCCCCATCATCAAGCTGTGGAAGAGCGACGGCAAGTCCAACAAGGTGGGCGACGAGATCACAGTGACCGATGCAGAGGATACAAAGAGCGGCTACAACTGCATGAAGGCCACGGTGAAGGGCGGCTGGTACGTCTATGAGGGCTATGGCTGGAACGCCGAGACGAAGGCATACGACATTCCTCTGGGCGGTATGCAGATCAAGCTGCCCACCGACAGCAACGTGGACGGCGCAGCCGCCGGCGGCACGGAGATCTATCTGAGTCTTCTGTCGATTTATACCACCTCCAAAATGGCTGACGGCAAGAGCTACTTCAGTGAGAAGGATTATACGGTGCGGGTAAGCTGCCCCATCATGCAGTGCGACGCCGTGATGGGTGCGCCCTATACGGAGAGGGGCTATACCTATTATCCCACGCTGTTTTATGCCGGCGGCAATGCCTGCCTGTTCAATGTCTATTACAATCCCACCGATACGGAAACCTACATTTTCTCACAGCAGATCAACCAGACGCTGGGTGCTACCTCAAATGTAGCTACCAAGTCCGGTAAGATAGAAACTGCTGTGCAGCTGACCGTCACTGTGCCGAAGACGGCGGATTTCGGACTTTATTTCCAGTACAACAACTTCTATACGGCACAGCAGAAGACACTGGTCGACTGGAAGGATAACGGGGATAATACCAAGACGGCTGTTTATGCCGTTTCCAAGAAAAACGGCAACTACACATGGCGTCTGACCGACCCCAGCGGTCAATATGTCACCAAGGCCGGCTGGCTGAACAGCATGGAGAAGGATACGGTTTGCAGCTTTGACTTTGCCAACGGACAGACCAACAAGCTCAGCCATGACTTCTCCCAGCTGGGCACACAGACGAGCAAGCGCGACGAGGCCGATCTGCAGGTCTTCGTCAGTGCTTCCGGCGCCAAGGCGCTGGGCAGCGGCACCGAGCGCATCCGCGCCTACCGCATGTGGGAGCTGATCGACAGCGACGCCGGTAATATCATGATGGAGCCGGACTTTGTCTGGACGAAGCTGTCCGGCCCCGCTACGATTTCTTATGCCGAGGACGCGGCCGGTGAGATAACCGGTACGCAGATCGATGGCGGCAACAGCCGCCACAACTGGGCGGATATCAACGCCAACGGCGGCACCAGCGTGTTTGCCGTCCGCTATGACGCCATCGACGTGGACAAGAGCAACAAAGCGACCCATGGCGGTTTCTACCCCGCCACCAACCCCGACCGCGTGAATTTCTTCATCGTGGCGGACGAGCTGGGCAAGGCGGAGGCACGGGTGCCCTTCAACGGTGACTTTGAAGCCAATTCCCGTCTGCCCGGCTGGGACTATATCTACGACACATGGTATTATCTGAGGACGGATACCGCCCCCAAGATGACCTTTACCACGCTGAACGCAGTGAAGGTGGAGTACGCCCTCGGTCTGACGAACGGCGCAACCATGGTGAGCACCGTATCCGACTTCACCGCGCTGACGGATGCGGAGGGTACATACACCGTTCCTCTCAAGGATATGAATAAGGATGCCAACAACTACGGCGGCACCGTTATCATCCGGATGACGGATAAGGACGGCAAGTACAGCTACCAGCTGGTGAAGGTCGCCGGAGTGACCGCTAATGTGGAGAATGCCTCCAACAAGGGCGAGTCCATCATGCCCGGCGACAAGGTGACACTGTCCTTCGACGGCATGTACCGCTCTATCAACAAGATCTCCGGCGTCTTTAACCCCACGATTTTCAAACCCCGTTATACTGTGGCAGGGAAAGAGGTTGAGGGTACAACAGAGCAGTATCAGCAGATGGACACCTCTCGCATTACCTTCACCGTCCCTGAGGACATCGCCTTTGAGGACGGCAAGAACGAAACCGTTCTGACCGCCACAAACGGCTATGTGTACGGCAGCATGTACTCCGCCGCCAACCCCTTCAGCACCATGTACTACATGACCGATGCCGGTAAGGGCACCAACTTCAACGCAGTTACCGTGACCTTCGCCTTCCAGCACTTCGCGGATGTGGAGATCCCCGTGACCAGAAAGGTCTGGTACAACGTGGAGCTGAACATCACCGACGAGGCCGGCAAGGTGGACGGCGCGACTGTTGTCCTGAAGGACAGCGATGGCAAGGCTATCGAGCCGCAGGAGGATGGTACCTACAAGCTGGGCTATGGCTCCTACACCTACTCTGTCGCGAAGGACGGCTATGTGTGCTATAACGGCGAATGCAAGCTGGGCTCTGCGGATGCTTCCAGCGTGCAGGACGGCAAGCTGACCAAGAGCGTCAAGCTGGTCAAGGCCGCCGAGGGCGCATGGGACGGCAAGACCGCCACTGAGCCTGCCAAGGACGCCAACGGTGTCTATCAGATCAGCAATGGCGCGGAGCTGGCGTGGTTTGCCCAGCAGGTCAACAAGGGCGGCAACGCCAAGATCTCTGCTGTGCTGACCAACGATATTGAACTGGCAGGTTTTGAGTGGACGCCTATTGGCATGAACAGCTGGGGCAAGAAGTTTGCCGGTTCCTTTGATGGACAGGGTCACAAGATCAGCAATCTGTCCATCGACTATATCGGCACGAATACCCAGGTTCCCTACAAGGGTCTGTTTGGTTATGTGGAAGGAAGCAGCTCCAAGCACGCCGTGATCCAAAATCTGACGGTGCAGGGCAACATGGTGCTCACCTCCAGTAAGAATGTGATTGGTGCGCACTCCGGCGGCGTGATCGGCCGCGTGGATTATGCCGATATTACCAACGTCCATTCCGAGGTGAACGTGACGGTGAAGCGCGTGGGCGGCAACTGGGACAATCTGGGAGGACTTGTCGGGTATGCCAATAACTCTACGACCATCAAGGATTGCTCCAACAGCGGGGATGTCACCGGTTATCGCTATGCGGGAGGCATTGCGGGCAACCTTTCCGGCAACAGCTCCATCATCAACTGCACCAACTCCGGTAATGTGACCTGCGCCGGCTCCGGAGCGGCGGGTATGGCGGCCAATGTGGGCAACGGCTGCGCTATTACGGGCTGCGTCAACAGCGGCACCATTAAGTCCACCGGCGCCAATGTGGGCGGCATTGCAGGCGATGTTGCCAAGGCTGAGATCAGCAACTGCTACAACAGCGGCAAGATCGATTGCAGCCAGAGCACCAGCGGCGCTGTGGCAGGCCGTGCGGCGGCCGGTGCCGTTATCAGGAACAGCTATTACGCAGCGGATACCGCCGCCAAGGGCATCGGCTCCGCCGCGGACGCCGAGACACAGAAGGCAGAAGCTGCCGACATTGTGGCTCGTGTGGCAGCTCCCGAAAGCGCTGAGGCCGGCAAGGACGTGACCTTCAGCATCTACATGAACGCGGCTGGCGGGCTGGCTTGCGCCGAAATGAAGCTGGCTGTCACCGGCGGCGAGATCACCGCCATCCAGCCGGGCAGCGGCCTGGCGCTGGGCAACGACAAGTTTGTTGGCGAAAACGGCAAGCTGTCCTTCTTGGGCAACACCGCCTCCGCCGCCAACGGCATTCTGGTGGCCACCGTTACCGTCCGTGTGAATAACTTCGCGGATGAGGTGAAGCTGACCGTCAGCGATGCGCTGGCCGGTATCAGCGGCAGCACCTCTGATAAGCTTGTCACCGTGATCAACGCCGATGCCGTGGCGGTCGATAAGGTCTACACGGTCAGCGAGACCGAGTTTGCGCCGGGTCTGTCTCTGGTCACGTACATCAAGGACGTGCCGGAGGGCAAGTCCATTGCCTGCAGCGGTAAGGGTATGCTGCTGGCTGACGGCAACAAGACCGTGACGCTGGTAAGCAGCGACAAGGTCGATGCGCTGAAGAACAGCTCCTTCGCTGTCAGCGACGGCGCTGCCGTGGCCGTCAAGTACGGCGACGTCAATGAGAACAGCAAGATCAACATCGTGGACGCGCAGATCGCGCTGGATGTGGGCAAGAGCGTCTACAAGGGCACTGAAACGGTGTCTGTGGCCGGTCTGCTGGCCGCTGACGTGAACCACGACAACGTGGTGGATGCCAAGGATGCGTATTCCATCCAGATCTATGTTCACTACAATGCCTTTACCGTTCCGGCCGGTAACTGAGCTATGACCGTTCCCCGGAGGTGCGCATGATGCGCACCTCCGGGGCGCCGGTGTATTTTTGACAAGGGAGGAGAGCTGTGAAAAAGACAATATGCGCGCTGTGCAGCTTACTTCTATGTGTGCTGTGCATCCGCCCCTCCTTTGCCGCGCAGGGGGAGTACACGCTTACGCTGCAAATGAGCGGCAGTGCCGCCGTGGGCGAGCCGCTGACCGTTTCGCTGCTGCTGAGCGTACCGGAAGGGGAGACGCTGGAGCACTACGCCGTAGCCACGCAAATAAGCTACGATACGGCTGTGCTGCGGCTGGAGAATACCGCCGCCCATGAGGATCTGACCGCGATAGACGGCGGCGCTGTACGGGGCAGCACCCGGCGGCTGGTAAGGCTGAGCAACAGCTCCTTGGGAATGGAGGGAACGTGGGACAATCCCGCCGTGCTGCTGACCATGACCTTCGTCCCGCTTGCGGCGCAGGACACGGAGATCACCGTCTACCGGCACGGGATAGGTACCGCCTCCGGCGGCGATGCGGAGGTGACGGTACACGACCTTACCGTCTATCTTGCGCCAGACATCGGGTCAGAGTTTGACCTGAACAACGACGGCGTTACCGATATTTCTGATCTGCAATTTCTTTACGACTACCTGTCCGGCGGCTTGACGGACGAGGGGGACATACACGACAGAGCCGACTGCAACGGCGACGGCTCGGTGGATATTCTGGATTACCAGCAGCTATACCAGCTGCTTACCGCTCCACAGGAGGGCTAACGAATGAAAAGACGACTTTTACCGCTGGCCGCGCTGCTGTGCGCTGCTGTTCTGTGCATGACAATGGCGTTTGCGGCGGAGAGCTATACCATCTCCATTGACGTGCCTGCCGGGACGCTGCACACCGGCGACAGCTTTACCGCGGGTATCACCCTGCACGGTAGGGCAGGGGAGAGCGCTCCCTCCACCTTGCAGGTGGACGTGATCTACGCCGGGTGCGTCTGTACCGACGCTGCCGTGACGGTGCCGGGGGCGCTGGTCACATACGCGGAGGGACGGCTGTGCATCAGCTATCTGGAGCAGAAAGCCGTGTTCGATGAAAACGGTGCTCTTATGCTGGGCACCGCTACGTTTACGGCGGGGAGCACCAACGCTGTCCTTACCGTCAGCGATAGCGCTGCACTGGCCGGCGGCGAGGAGGTATCTGTCACGCTGCCGCAGGCGGTGACGGTCGCCATTTCCGGTGCGACTGTTACGCCGGAGGTCAAGGTAGCCGAGGACGGCACCGCCTCCATCGACGGGACAGTGGTGGCCGGTACCGGCGCCGCGTATGAGCCGGAGGAGGACACATCTGACGGCGCGGGCACAGGGGATACAGACGCAGCTGCAAGCACAGATACAGCCGCTGCTGATAAGGAAGCCCATGATACACCGGCAGGGGAGACGCATACCGCATTGTGGGTAGCTTTGGCGGCGGTGGTCATTGCCTGTGCGGTGCTGCTGATAGTGAAAAGGAAAGGGGCAACAAAATGAAGCTGAAGGGTATTTTCACGGCGCTGCTGGCGGCGGCGCTGGTGTGCCTGCTGCCGGTCACGGCACAGGCCGACGCGGAAACGCAGCCGGCGCTGCTGCTGTCCGCATCCCAGACACTGGTCGAGCGATATAACACGTTCACCGTGGATGTTTTTCTGACGGGCACTCCCGGCGCGGACATACTCCCGGCGGCGGAGACGCATATCGACTGCGATAACGCCTCCGTAGAAGCAACGAGCGCCGGTACGGCGGCCAACAGCAAGATCACCGCGGACGGCACCGCCGTTACGCTGTCCTACTATGGCGAGGAGAGCGCGGTGTTCGATGGAAGCGGCCGGTTCCTGCTGGGGACGATCACCCTGAAGGCGGGGAGGAGCGGCATAGCGACCGTGACGGCTTCCCGCTCCGTAGGCACGGTAAACGGCCTGACGGATGTGGATATTCCGGCGGCCTCCGGTTTCTCCGGCGTGTGCAGCGTGACCATCTATCACTATTCCTCGTCTGCGACAGAGGAGCCGGTGGGGTCGCCTAAGACCGGGGATATGGGCGCGCTGGCCTACTGCGCCATGTGCGCCGCCAGCGGCGCGGGCACGGCGGCTCTGTGGCTGCGCAGGCGCGGAAAGCGCGGATAACATCGTATAAACGTGTAAAGCAGAGAGGGCAGACGTCCTCTCTGCTTTTGCCTATCAGGAACCGAGCCGGCAGCGCAGACATAGGATGTATCGAGCCGCAAAGCGGTTCGACTACCGACGAAAAAGGAGGAACTTCTCTTGTATACAGAGAGAACGATGCAGGCGGCACGCGCCGAAACGCAGCCGGCCTGCAGTGACGGTACCGGGCAGCTCCCGTCCTGCGGAGCGCTGGCATTCCCCTATGTGGCGGTGCAGGGCAAGGATCCCGTCCGCTACGACGATCAGGAGGCTCTGCGGCAGGGCACCCTGTTCCCCGGCCTGGATCTGCCGTTTCACAAGGAGCTGCGCTCCCGCTTTCCGCAGGTGGACGGCGCGCTGCTGGAGCTGATGGCACTGGACTTCGCTATTGACGAGCTGGGGCTGTATCTGACCACCCATTCCGACGACCAGCAGGCGCTGGAGCTGTACTGGTCGTACATCCGGCTGGGGCAGGAAGGCCGGAAAAAGTATCAGGAGCAGTGCGGGCCGCTGATGCAGACGGATATCACGCCGGGCAGCTATAAATGGCTCAGCGATCCGTGGCCGTGGGACGGAAAGGGGAACTGAGTCATGTTTGTCTATGAGAAAAAGCTGCAATATCCCGTGAAGATCAAGAATCCCAACCCCAAGCTGGCCGCGGTCATTATTTCGCAGTACGGCGGGCCGGACGGGGAATTGGGCGCATCGCTGCGCTATCTCAGCCAGCGGTATTCCATGCCCTACGCCGAGCTGAAAGGCCTGCTGACCGATATCGGCACAGAGGAGCTGGGGCATCTGGAGATGGTGGGCGCCATCGTGCACCAGCTGACCAGAAACCTGTCCGATGAGGACATCAGGACGGCGGGCTTCGACACCTATTTTGTGGATCACACAACGGGCGTCTATCCCACCGCGGCATCCGGCTTCCCGTGGTCGGCCGGCTCCATCGCCGTCACCGGCGACATGATCGCCGATCTGACGGAGGATCTGGCCGCCGAGCAGAAGGCGCGGCTCACATACGACAACATCCTCCGGCTCAGCGATGACCCGGATGTGAACGACGCCATCAAGTTCCTGCGCGCCCGCGAGATCGTTCATTTCCAGCGCTTTGGCGAAGCAAAGCGTACAAGAGGGAGGGTGCGCATGCCCTCCCTCGCTGTCGCTGTTACAATATGGGTTCCTGATGACTGACCGCGTCAACAAAGAACACGGTCAGGCCGATGTAAACGGCGCAGGCCAGCGCCAGCAGCACGCAGCCTATGATGCAGAGCACGCGCGCCGGTCTGCTCTTTTGCAGGTATTTACAGGCCAGCGCGATCCCTGTCAGCGCGGCTATCAGCAGTACGACGGCTAACCAGAGGGGCATATCTCTACCTCCTTTACACCGGACGGAATGTGTCGATCACGTCCGTGAACCACGTCAGCTCACGGGTAAAGCGCTGCCGCAGAGCGTCCGGTGTCTCACGACCCTTGCCGGCATCGAAAAAGCTGTGTCCGCTGTGGGCGGCGATATACAGCCGCCCATCGCCGCAGAGCGTAACGGCGAACTCGCTGAAGGCACTGTCCGCCAAGCGGAGGATCCGCTCCATGCGGCTCTGGTTCAGAAATCGCAGTGCCCACTGCTCGTCATCACAGCTGAGATTGAAGCGCTTGTTGAAGTCCTCATACTCCGTTTTGATGGTGCGGGAGTTGAAAAGCTTATCCAGCTTCCCGCGCGGCCAGAGCGTCAGACCGGTCGGAAGCTGCGTACCCAACCGGCAGAGCATCCACTGACCGGTATAGACCACGCGCTCGTTCTTTTCCCACAGACCCGTTTCCTCCCGCTGTACCTCGTCCACGTCCGTCAGGACGACGGTACACATTTCCGTGGGCAGACCCTCATAAAGCCCGCGGATATATCCGCTGCCCGTGTGGCAGGAGTGGGCCGGCAGAGGAATGTGGGAATCCTCAACATGCAGGGTATGCTCGGCAGGGGAGAGGTCAGCATTTTCAAAAACAGAGTTCACTACCTCCGGCGCGAGGGTATCGAATATCTGCCGGTCAGCGGCCTCTTTGCGCTTTCCCTGCACCATCTGTCCCAGAGCGAGAAGCACGCCGCCAATGACGATCAATACGATGCTGCCGCCCAGCACGATACCCACTATGGCCACGATCACGCCCAGCAGGGAGAGGAGCTTACCGCCCAATTTGCCGCCCTTGCCTTTCCGCAACTCCTGTGCCAGCTGTTCGTCTGTCATATTCGTTTTATTAGCCATAATTCACTCCTTCGCTCCTGCGCCGGACAGCGCGGGACTCTCCCGCAGAAGCGTCAGAAGGCGCTCCATGCCTGTCAGCGAGGCTGTGTACCATTTGCGTATACCGTCGATATCCCGCAGATCCAGCTCGTCGGGGACGTCCGCGAAAACATATCTTGTGTTAAGAGCCAGCGTCAGATCGCCGCCACGGAGGACAAGACCGCACAGCTTGGCGCTGGCGGAAGATGCCTCCAGCTTCTGTACCAGGTCACGAAGCTGCGGCGTGACCTGATCGTCCGCCTCCCGGCCATCCGCCGTGTGAGCGGTGAAGTACTTCCGGAAGGCGGCAGGGTCGGTGATGTCGTCCTTCTTCCGCTCCCGGAACATATCGTTCAGGGCAATGTCCAGCGTCGGGTCACAGATGTCCTTGCAGCGAACCACGATGCCGCGGAACAGCGTCTCGGTTCGGGTCATCCAGTTGTCGTTGTCGGGGCCGGACTTTTCCTCCACGGTGCGGCGCAGCTCCACGTTGGCGGCGGAGAACCGCAGCCCGGCGCATTCGCCCTCGTGGAAGTCCGTCACGGTACACTCTGTAAAGTCGACCGCCGACAGCTTCGCCGCCTTCAGGTACGCCCGGTCGATGGGCAGGGTGGCAGGCTCCGGCTCCGGACCGAAGGCTTTTGTCAGCTCCGTGCGGAAGAAGCTGCCCAGCTGCTGCTGTAGCAGCGCTTTTTTCTTCGTCTGGGCGGGCTTCGCCACCAGCAGGAACAGTGCCACACCAACAAATACAAGAACGCAGATCAGGATAATATCGCGCTTCACAAACATCAGGATGCAGCCGGACACAACGCAGAGTATCCCCAGCAGCATGCCGATGCTCTCCGCTTTCTGGCAGCTTCCCAGTTTTTTAGACAACTGGGCATCTGTCAGCTTCTCTGTTTGTCCCTTCATATCACACCAGCCTTTCTATGACGTGGTAATCATGGCATATTGTACGAAGGATCCTTTGCGGCGACCATTCCACAATGGTTAGGTTTTTACTTCTGAGAGCGGGCTTTTGGGGCATATAATGGCAGCGTCACCGGAGGTGATGCTGTGAAGGAGATAAGCTTTACATACGACAGCAATACACGCACGGTGCCCGGCAGGAAGGGCGGAATACAGGTGGAGAATCTCGTGCCGCAGCTGCCCGACGAGGAGAGGACAGCGCGGCGGTGCGGCATCAAAGACAGGCTGTTTGAGGTATTCGTCAGGTATGCGGAGGGGCGGAAATGAATGCCATCTATGCAAGGCAGTCCGTGGACAGGGCGGACAGCATTTCTATCGAGAGCCAGATCGAGTTCTGCCGCTATGAGCTGAAGGGGGAGCCGTACAAGGTATACGCCGACAGGGGCTACAGCGGCAAGAATACCGATCGCCCGGCCTTTGGCGAGATGATGCGCGACATGGAAAACGGAACCATCCGCAGGGTCGTTGTGTACAAGCTGGATCGCATCAGCCGCTCCATTCTCGATTTTTCCCGGATGATGGAACGGTTTGAGGCCAACCGGGTGGAATTCGTATCTACCACGGAGAAGTTCGACACCTCATCCCCCATGGGGCGCGCCATGCTGAATATCTGCATCGTATTCGCCCAGCTGGAGCGGGAGACGATCCAGAAGCGCGTGGCGGACGCCTACTACTCCCGCAGCCAGAAAAGTCTCTATATGGGCGGCCGGGTGCCATACGGCTTCCGTCTGAGCCCCACGACCGTCGACGGCGTCAGAACCTCTATGTACGCTGTCAACGAGGAGGAGGCAAAGCAGGTACGGCTGATCTATGAGCTGTACGCAAAGCCGGAGTGCTCCTGCGGCGATATCGCCCGCTGTTTGCAGGCCAACGGGATGCTGAAAAACGGGAAGCCATGGGTGCGCACGCGCCTTGCGGAGATCCTGCGCAATCCCGTCTACGTCCGCGCCGATCTGGCTGTTTACAGGTTCTACCGTGACCGGGGCACGGTCATTGTCAACGATCCCGGTGACTTCATCGGCACCAACGGATGCTACCACTACAAGGGGAGAAAATTCGCACATGCGCCGCCGGAGGGGGACTATCTGGTGCTGGCGCCCCACGAGGGGATCATTCCCGCTGATCTGTGGTTAAAATGCCGCGCCAAGTGCGCGGAGGGGCAGCAGGTCAGGCCGCGCCAGAAGGCGAAAAACACCTGGCTGGCAGGGAAGATCAAGTGTGGCGTCTGCGGGTACGCGCTGGTGGATAAGCGCTATCCGGCTTCCGGCTCCCGCTATCTCCAGTGCTCCGGCAAAATGAACTCCGGAGACTGCAAGGGCGGGGGAACGATCTACACCGACGAGATCGAGGGAATCATCGGCGATGAGATACGGCAAAAGCTGACGCAGCTTGGCACTCTCGTCAAGTGTAAAGCAAAATCAGTTGACAGCGATTTGCCGGAGCAGAATACGCAGCTTGCGCAGGTGGAGCGGGAGATAGCCGCGCTGCTGGAACGGCTGCCAGAGGCGGACGGCGTTCTGCTCCGCTACATCAAGCAGCGAATCGAGGAGCTGGACGGGAAAAAGCGGGAGCTTACAGAGCGCATTTCCCGGCATCAGCGCAGGGAGGAGGGCGGCACGGAAATCGGTGACCCTTCCGCCCTGTGGGGGATGCTGGACTTTGACGACAAGCGGCAGGTGGTGGAGCATCTGATCCGGGTCATCCGCGTTACCGGCGATCACGTCCGGATCGAATGGCGTATATGAGTCCGGGCGTAGCCATCCTGTACGCTTTGGCGAAGGGCTTCGGTTGGCCAAGGATCGCCTGAACGAGAAAAACGTCTATTTCATGAATCCATCCTTCGACAAATGAACGAAAGAAAGGGAGAGGGCAGCGCCCTCTCCCTTTGCTTGGAAAGAAAACCGTTTTCATTTTGGCCGGGTTGTGCTACAATGAAAGTACGGCACATAGACTTTCCCGAACGGAGGGATGGCTATGGTGCTGCTGATACGGAAAAAACACCTGCTGGCTGCCGTGACCGGCGCGGCACTGCTGCTGGGCGCAGCGGCTGTAAGCCCTCGCCCGTCTGCGGCCACGGTATCGGCGACAGCCAGCACAGGGCAGGTAGTCATTCTGGACGCAGGACACGGCGGCGCGGACGGCGGCGCCGTATCCGACAGCGGCGTGCCAGAGAGCGGCATCAATCTGGCCATTACGCAGCGGCTGGGCGGCGTTCTGTCTTTTTGCGGCCACACGGTGGCGCTGACGCGGGAGGGGGAGGACGCCCTGTGTGACGGCACCGGTACCCTGCGGCAGCAGAAGGTCAGCGATACGAAAAAGCGTGTGGAGCTGGTGAACAGCTTCCCGCACGGATTTCTTATCAGCATCCACCAGAACAGTCTGCCGGGGCACCCGTCAGTTCGCGGCGCACAGTCGTTCCACAACGGGAAGGGAACAGCCGAGACCGCGGCGCTGTCTATCCAGCAGGCGCTGAACAGCGCTGTCAACGAACGGGAGAAGGACGCCAGGCGCATGGACGACAGCATCTATCTTATGAAGCACGCAGACTGCTCCGCCGTGCTGGTGGAGTGCGGCTTTCTGTCCAATCCGGAGGAGACGGTGCTGCTTCAGCGACCGGACTATCAACTGCACATAGCCGCTGCCATCGCAGCGGGTTTTTGCCAATACTGTACGAATGAGGGATGAAATATGAAGGCCAAAACCGTGTTTTTCTGCACCGAGTGCGGCAGTGAAAGCCCCAAATGGTCGGGGCGCTGCACCGTGTGCGGCGCGTGGAACTCCATGGTGGAGCAGGCGGCGGAGCGCCCCTCCAAGGGTGGAAAGATGTCCCGCCCCAAAACGCCTGTAAAGGTATCTCGCATTACAGAGATGCAGACGGATGAGGAGATTCGCTTCTCCACCGGTATGGGGGAGCTTGACCGGGTGCTGGGCGGCGGCGCCGTGAAGGGCTCGCTGGTGCTGGTAGGCGGCGCGCCGGGCATCGGCAAGTCCACCCTGATGCTGCAGATCTGCCAGCAGCTGGGGCAGTTTGCCAAGGTTCTGTATGTATCCGGCGAGGAATCCACCCGGCAGCTGAAGCTGCGTGCGGAGCGGCTGCATGTGGACAGCGAAAACCTGTTCGTGTTGTCGGAAACCCGGCTGGGCGACGTACTGGAGTGCGTGGCCGAGGAGCAGCCGGACATTCTCATCGTGGACTCTATCCAGACGCTGTACAACGAGGAGCTGGATTCCCCCGCCGGCGGCGTGGGACAGGTGAAGGACTGCACCATGGCGCTGATGCAGCTGGCGAAGGGGCAGGGAGTCACGGTGTTTGTCATCGGCCACGTGAACAAGGAGGGCTCCATCGCCGGCCCCAAGGTGCTGGAGCACATGGTGGACTGCGTGCTGTATTTCGAGGGCGACCGGCACATGACGTACCGCATCCTGCGGGCGGCGAAAAACCGCTTCGGTGCCACCAACGAGATCGGCGTGTTCGAAATGCTGGACGCCGGGCTGCGGGAGGTGGAAAATCCCTCTGAAATGCTGCTGTCCGGCCGTCCGGCGGACGCCTCCGGCACCTGCGTCACCTGCGTGATGGAGGGCGCACGGCCTGTGCTGGCGGAGGTGCAGGCGCTGCTGGCGCCCTGCGCCGGGGCACGTCCCATGCGCAGCAGCAACGGCTTCGACTACAACCGTGCCTCCATGCTGCTGGCCGTGCTGGAAAAGCGCGGCAGCCTGAAGGTCAGCCAGTGCGACGCCTATCTGAATATTATCGGCGGACTGACGCTGGACGAGCCGGCGGCGGATCTGGCGGCGGTGGTGGCCATTGCGTCCAGCTATCTGGACAAGCCGGTGCCCGGCACCATGGCGGCGGTAGGGGAGGTAGGACTTTCCGGCGAGATACGCAGCATCACCCACATGGAGCAGCGGCTCTCTGAGGTAAGGCGCTTGGGCTTTACACAGTGCATGGTGCCTGCCCACAAGATCAAGGATCTGAAATCCCCCGCCGGTCTGGAGCTGCTTCCGGTGGCGAATATCTCCGGGGCGCTGCGGCTGCTGGCGCAGGGGAAATAGGCAGATAGTGGGCGCAGGGATGCGCCGCACTGGGCTGCCCCACGGCGTTGTCGCAGGTGTCCAGCGTACACTCGCCGCCCTGCTGCCAAAAGCAGGTATCGGTGCAGGGGATCATACCATCACTCCTTTGCCGTAGTTTGGCCTATCATACGTCATTCTATGAAATCAACTGTTACTGCTGCGTAACCCTTTTGTAATTGACATTTTTTTGCTGTTTGGTATACTTTTGCTATAATGAGAGGCAGAAGTATCGGTATGTCATGTACGAGGAGGGCTTGCTATGAAGCGTAAAATGTGTTCCCTTATTTTAGCCATCGTTACCTTTATCGCGGTATACATGATCATGAGCTTTGCTATTCCCGGATTCCGCATCAAATTGGAGGCGGAGCCGGCCGTGGTCTTTGTGGAAACACTGAAAATCCTCTGGCCCTTTAAGGCGGCGGTCTCCCTGATCGCGGCGGTACTCATTGGCGGCCTGCCGTTTGTTTTTCGGAAGCGAAAATGAAAAAGCGCCCCCGGCACTCGCTTGTGCCGGGGGCGTGGTATATCCCTTACTTTTTCTTCTTGTCAATGGGCTTGCCGTCCATGCCCACAGGCCCCTTGCCGTTGATGGCACGGTAGTGGTTCAGCTTGTCCACGCGCTTCTGCCGCTTGAGCTGCTTTTCCTTCTCCTTGGCTTTCTGGGCGGCGGCCTTTTTGTCCGCCTCTTTTTTCTTGCGGTACTCGGCCTTCTGGGGATCCTCGTCCCCGGCGATATCCTTGTACTTTTCGGGATGGCGCGCCCAGTCGATACGGTAGATCGTCAGAGAGACGAACAGGATCGCACCCACGGCGATAATACCATAAAATAAGAAATCCCAGAACATAGGCGGAGCCCTCCTGTGTGTTTTTTAAGGAAATACCGCAAAGCGCCGCGGCTTTCATTGTGCGGTGTTGCCTTAATAGTATACCGTAAAACCGCCTGTAATGCAAGAAGTTTTCCCTGCCCGGCTCCTGCTGATCGGGTGGAGCGCCCGCAGGCGCTTCTTTTTCGTTCATTGGCACATCAGCCCCAGCTGGTAGAAGGCCACGGCTGCGGCTGCGGCCACGTTCAGGCTGTCCACTCCGTGGGTCATGGGGATCATCACCGTGTGGTCGCATTGGGCGATGGTGCCGTCCGCCAGCCCGTCGCCCTCGGTGCCCAGTACCACCGCCAGCTTTTCCGCCGCCAGCAGGCACGGGTCGTCCAGCCGCAGGGAGTCCTCCCGCAGCGCCATAGCCACGGTGGTGAAGCCCTGCTGCCGCAGCAGCGCCGTCCAGTCACCCTCCGGCAGATACGTCCACGGCACCAGAAACACGTTGCCCATGCTGACACGGGACGCCCGGCGGTACAAGGGGTCGCTGCCGGCGCTGGTCAGCAGCACCGCGTCCATGCCCAGTGCAGCGGCGCAGCGGAAGATAGCGCCCAGATTGGTGGGGTTCATGACGTTTTCCAGCACGGCGATGCGCCGCGCACCGGCGCAGACCTCGTCCACCGTGGGCAGGGGAGGGCGGCGCATGGCGCACAGCATACCACGGGTCAGGTGGAAGCCGGTGAGCTGCGTCAGCACGTCCAGCGGCGCGGTGTATACGGGGATATCCGGGTCACAGCGCGTCAGTATCTCCGCGCCCTTGCCGGTGATGTGCTGCGGCTCCATCAGGAACGAAACGGGCACGCACCCGGCATCCAGCGCCCGCCCGATCACCAGCGGGCTCTCCGCAATAAACAGGGCGTTGGACGGGTCGGCGCGGTTCACCAGCTGGTTTTCGGTGGCGCGGGCGTATACGTCCAGCTCCGGTGCAAGAAAATCGGTTATCTCTATGACGTGGGGCATCAGTTCATCTCCTCCAGCAGTTTTACGAGGGCGTCGCGGTAGTAGGCGGCGGCGTGGGCTTTGGCGTCCTGAAGGGTCACACCGGCGGGGTTGATGCTGCGGGCGCTGCACAGCCCCAGCGCCGCCAGATCGTCCGGCTCCAGCGCCAGCGCACCCACCAGCGCCGCCGCGGGAACGCCCAGAGCACGGCACCGTCCGGCCACGCCGGACACCGCCTTGCCGCCCAGACTCTGGCTGTCCAGCCGTCCCTCGCCGGTGACGACCAGATCGTACCCGGCGGCGCGGCGGTCAAAGTCCACGGTGTCCAGCACCGTCTGGATGCCGGAGCGCAGCGTACCGCCCAGCAGCGCTGCACACCCTGCGCCGAAGCCGCCCGCGGCTCCGCCGCCGGGCAGCTTATCCACGGGGATACCCAGCCGCTGCCGCAAAACGGCGGCAAAATGCCGCAGTCCCTCGTCCAGCCGCTGCACGCAGGCCGCGTCCGCGCCCTTCTGGGGCGCAAAGACGTATGCCGCGCCCAGCGCACCGTACAGAGGGTTGTCAATGTCGCACATGACGGTCAGGGGCACATCGTCCAGCGCCGGATGGCGGCGGGACAGGTCGACATCCGCGATGTCCGCCAGCGTGATGCCGGTGGGTACGAAGCTGCGCCCCTGCCGGTCGAAAAAACGGACGCCCAGCGCGGCGGCTGCGCCGCAGCCGCCGTCGTTGGTACAGCTGCCGCCCAGACCCAGTATCAAACGCTTTGCGCCGTCGTCCAGCGCCGCCGCCATCAGCTGTCCCACGCCGTAGGTGGTGGTGCGTTCCGGATCCAGCCGTCCCTCCGCCAGCGGCAGCCCCGCAGCAGCGGCGCACTCCACCACAGCCGCGCCGCCGGGCAGCAGGCCGTAGACGCTCTCTGCGTCTGTGCCGAAAGGATCACTGACTGTAACGGTCACGCGCTGCCCGCCGCAGGCGTCCAGAAAGCAGTCCACGGTGCCCTCGCCGCCGTCGGCCACCGGCAGGGCGTCCACCTGCCAGCCGGGAACGGCAAGGCTGCGGGCGATGCAGCAGATGGCCGGGGAGGACAGCGTGCCCTTGAAGGAATCGGAGATCACGAGACAGCGTTTCATGGGGGCGGCACTCCTTTCGCATAATAAGGTGATTATACCAGCCTCCGCCGCAAAACACAAGGGACGGGGCGCGCCGCCCGCATCGCTTTTTCGGGAATGTCCAAATGTTTGGAATGTTTCTTGCAATTTGTGGGGACATTTGGTATAATGCAGGTGGTTTGACCGCCGAAAGGCACTACTATAACGCAGAAAGGAACATCGTCACTATGATCTATACGACGGAAGTGCAGCACATGTGTCCTGTGGCCAAGGGCGCTTATCACGGCCCGGCTCCCATTCCCGAGGAGGGCAAGTGGGTACAGGCCAAGCAGATCGGGGATATCTCCGGCTTCACCCACGGTATCGGCTGGTGCGCCCCGCAGCAGGGCGCCTGCAAGCTGACGCTGAACGTGAAGAACGGCGTCATCGAGGAGGCTCTGGTGGAGACGATCGGCTGCTCCGGCATGACCCACTCCGCAGCCATGGCTTCTGAGATCCTGATCGGCAAGACCATTCTGGAGGCGCTGAACACCGACCTGGTGTGCGACGCCATCAACACCGCTATGCGCGAGCTGTTTCTGCAGATCGTCTATGGCCGCACCCAGTCCGCCTTCTCCGAGGACGGTCTGGCCGTGGGCGCATCTCTGGAGGATCTGGGCAAGGGTCTGCGCTCTCAGGTGGGCACCATGTTCGGCACCCGCGAGAAGGGTCCCCGCTATCTGGAAATGGCCGAGGGCTACTGCAGCAAGCTGGCTCTGAACGACAAGGACGAGATCATCGGCTATGAGTTCATCAGCCTTGGCAAGATGATGGACGCCGTGAAGAAGGGCGTGGACGCCAACGAAGCGCTGAAGAACGCCACCGGCCACTACGGTCAGTGGGACAACGCGGCGAAGTATATCGACCCGCGTCAGGAATAAGAGAAGGAGGACGACAAAATGGCTCTGTTTGAAAGTTACGAAAGACGTATCGACAAGATCAACGGCGTCCTCGCGCAGTACGGCATCGGCTCCGTTGAGGAGTGCCGTGAGCTCTGCAAGGCGAAGGGCTTCGACCCCTATGAGATCGTCAAGGGCATCCAGCCCATCTGTTTCGAGAACGCTTGCTGGGCGTACACCGTGGGTGCGGCCATCGCGCTGAAATCCGGCGTCAAGACCGCTGCCGACGCTGCCCGGAAGATCGGCGAGGGCTTGCAGTCCTTCTGCATCGACGGCTCTGTGGCCGAGGATCGTAAGGTCGGTCTGGGTCACGGCAACCTGGGCGCCATGCTGCTGAGCGACGAGTCCAAGTGCTTCGCGTTCCTGGCCGGTCACGAGTCCTTTGCCGCTGCCGAGGGCGCTATCGGCATCGTGCGCAACGCCAACAAAGCCCGCAAGGAACCCCTGCGGGTCATCCTGAACGGTCTGGGCAAGGATGCGGCGCAGATCATCAGCCGTATCAACGGCTTCACCTATGTGCAGACCCAGTTCGACTATTTCACCGGCAAGCTGAACATCGTCCGCGAGATCCGCTACTCCGAGACGGAACGCGCCGACGTGCGCTGCTACGGCGCGGACGACGTCCGCGAGGGCGTGGCCATCATGCACCACGAGGGCGTGGACGTGTCCATCACCGGCAACTCCACCAACCCCACCCGCTTCCAGCACCCGGTGGCCGGTACCTATAAGAAGGAGTGCATCGAGCAGGGCAAGAAGTACTTCTCCGTGGCCTCCGGCGGCGGCACCGGCCGCACGCTGCACCCGGACAACATGGCTGCCGGCCCCGCCTCCTACGGCATGACCGACACCATGGGCCGTATGCACAGCGACGCGCAGTTCGCCGGCTCCAGCTCCGTCCCCGCGCACGTGGAGATGATGGGCTTCCTGGGCATGGGCAACAACCCCATGGTCGGCGCGACCGTGGCCGTGGCTGTTGCGGTGGCCGAGGCTGTGAAGTAATTTTATTTTACACGCAAAACATCCCCCGACAGTCTGTCGGGGGATGCTTTTCTATGCGTGCGCAGGTGCGTCAGCACTTGCCGAACCAGCTGCACAGCAGCTTCAGCAGGGAAGCGCAGTCAAAATTACACATACTGTGACCTCCTATGTCTGGATTTCTCTTGCAAGGATGGGTATATTGTAACCGTTTTGTAACCATTTTGCAAATGCAAATGCTGGAAGTCACAGGATCAGCAGCAGGCCGATGGCGATGAGCAGCTCCTCGTCGGCCTTCTGCCGGGAGAGATAGAACAGCAGAAACAACAGCAGCAGGTCGCCGGCGTCCAGATCGCCCAGATGGAGCTTTTCCAGCAGGTCGTTGAAGAAGCCGCGCTCCGGTGCGCCCTGCGGCGGAGGCGGCGGAGGGGGCGGCGCGTGATGGCGCGGCGGCTCCTGCGGCGGGGGAGCGTCGTCCATGGGGACGCGGGTATAGGCGCCGCTGTCGCTGCGGATATAGCGGTTATACAGGCAGACCGCCTCCTTCCGTCAGGAAACGCTTGCCGATGGTGATGAGCCGCGCCAGCTTTGCGGCGCGCTCCACCTTATCCTGCTTGCCGTCCTTCAGGAACGGGCGCAGGGCATAGAGCAGCTGCGTGGTCTGGCTGGTGTCGCGGGTCAGCTCCTGCAGGAGCGGCAGGTATCTGGCGATGGTCTGCGGATCGATGCCGCCCAGCGGTGCAGGCGGCGGGGGCGGGGAAGAAGCCGCCGCAGATGCGGCGGCAGGCTGCGCCGTGTCACCGCCCATGGAGCCGGAGAGCTGCTGCGCCAGCTGCATGATCTGCGCCATACTGCCGGGATCGGACAGCAGCGCATTGAGTTTTTCGTCCAGTTCTGACACGCTGCGTCCTCCTTTCCGTTACTGCTGGAGCCTTGATTCCAGACGCTGCACCAGCTCTGCACCCTGCGGGCTGGAGAGCACGCGGGAGAGCATGGCACTCAGCGCCGCCGTATCGCCGGAGGCGGCCTGCCGCGCCGCCTGACCCAGCGCAGCGCTGTTGCCGCCGGAGAGCATACGCAGCAGCGCCTGCCCATCCTGAGACTGCATAACGGACTTCAGCGCCCGGGGATCGCTTTTCAGCTTGTTGACAATATCCTGTTCATTCATGGAAATACCTCCTTATGGGGTTCGTTACAGGTATATCCTATGTGTGCGGGGCAAAAAAAGTGCCTGTCAGCCAAGCTGACAGGCACGATATTTCGGGGCTCACTGGGCGATGCAGTAGCGGAGGTAGACATGTCCCGCGTCCGCTTCGGTCTGACCGAGAACAAAGCCGATGCTGCAGATCTGACCGAAGGCGTTTTCAAACTGAAAGTAACCGGTGCCGCCGCCGTCCAGACTGGCATAGCTCAGGGTGACGGAGTTGATGCCCGTGTCGCCGTGGGCGTGGTACCAGCAATCAGTCTTGTCCCAGTACGTCCAGCCCTCCGGAGCCAGATCGTCAGGGATGGGTGTCTCGCCGTAGAGGGTGTCGCGCAGCACCTGATACATGCCGTCCCGGGGCAGGCGGGAGACATCCGTCTCCGTGGCGCCGGGGACGTTCTCCTGCACCCACGCCCATTCGTCGCCGTCCGCCGCTGTAACGAAGCCGCCGTAAACGGGGACGCCGTTTTCATCGTAGGACAGACCGTCATAGAACATGTTGTTCAGGTTCACAGCCCGGTCGGTGAAGGGGGAGGCCACGGCCTGGGCGTACCAGCTGGGCGCATCGAACATCTGCTGATAGGCGTCAAACTGTTCCTGCGGGATGTCGCCGGAGGTGGTGCCCTCCGCATCGGAGGCGGCTTTGATACGCTCGAAGAACGCCAGGTATTCGGACAGCAGGGCGTCGTCCTTGATCCGGTAGCTGAAGTTGCCGTAATAGACCACGCCGTCCGTGCGGAAGGTGACGGGCTTCAGCGCATTGTCACACCAGATGTAGACGATGAACAGCTCACCGGTGTTCGGCTCATCGGCGTAATACTTGACGCCGCCGGTGGTGTTGACAAAGTACAGCTTCGTACGGGCCAGAAGGTCGTAGTATTCCTGCACCAGTCTGGTATTTGTGGTGGTGCTGTTGACCTCGTAGAAATGGCTGGAGCCATAGGGCGTGACGGTGGAATCTACCATGTAAAGGCCGTATACGCTCTCCGCATCAGGCAGCCGGAGGAGCTTGTCCCCACGGCGGGGCATGAAGAAGAACAGCAGAATGGCGGCCAGCACAGCTACGCCGATGCAGCTCCAGACGATGAGCTTCGTCTTTTCCTTTTTTGTCATGGAACTCAGTCCTTTCCTTGAAGCTGGCAACAGTATACCACTGTCTGCGTAGTAAGTCGTTACAGTGCGGTAACAAGGGGTTACATGAATATGCAGAATACTTTGCATAAACGGTTGTAAAATCTGACGGGGTATGATAAAATGGTACACTGTAAATTGGGGCGGTAGGCGCTGCGGCGTCTGCCGGTAAGATAAAGGACGGAGACAGGTTTTGATTTTAGAGACGATCAACAGTCCGGCGGACGTAAAGCGGCTGTCGGAGGAGGACGCGGCGCGGCTGTGTCAGGAGCTGCGGCGGTTTCTGGTGGAGCAGGTGTCCCGCACCGGCGGGCATCTGGCATCCAATCTGGGCGTGGTGGAGCTGACGGTGGCCATCCACCGGGTGTACGACACGGCCAGCGACCGGCTGGTGCTGGACGTGGGGCACCAGTGCTATGTACACAAGGCACTGACCGGGCGGCGGGAGCTGTTCGGTACGCTGCGGCAGTTCGGCGGACTGTCGGGCTTTCCCAAGCCCTACGAGAGCGTACACGATGCGTTCATGGCCGGGCACGCCTCGGATTCCGTGTCCGTGGCGCTGGGCATGGCGCGGGCGCGGACGCTGCTGGGCGCAGAGTATCAGGTGGCAGCCGTCATCGGTGACGGTGCGCTGGGCGGCGGCCTGAGCTTCGAGGGCTTGAACGATGCCGGCGGCAGCGGCGAGCCGCTGGTGGTGATCCTCAACGACAACGGCATGTCCATCGACAAGAATGTGGGCGGACTGTCGAAGCATTTATCCCGGATGCGGACGGAGCCGGAGTACTACGCCTTCAAGAAGAAATACCGGAAGGCGCTGGAGAAGCTGCCGGCGGGTCGGACACTGTACGAGTGGAGCCATGAGCTGAAAACGGCGCTGAAAAAGTCGCTGCTGCCGCCGGTGAGCACCGTGTTCGAGGACATGGGCTTTTCCTACATGGGGCCGGTGGACGGCCACGACGTGCAGCGGCTGACGGCGGTGCTGCGGGCAGCGCGGGAGGCCGGAAGGCCGGTGCTGGTGCATGTACACACCGTGAAGGGCAGCGGCTATGAGCCGGCGCTGCGGGAGCCGGAGAAATTCCACGGCGTAGGCGCATTTGACCCCACCACGGGACAGGTACGGCAGCCTGCGCAGGAGACGTTTTCCCATGTGTTCGGCGAGACGCTGCGCCAGCTGGCGCGGCAGGACGGGCGCGTGTGCGCCATCACTGCGGCTATGGCGGACGGCACGGGACTGACGGGCTTTGCCGGGGAGTTCCCGCGGCGATTCTTTGACGTGGGTATTGCCGAGGGACACGGCGTGGCTATGGCCGGGGGCATGGCCAAGCAGGGGCTGATACCGGTGTTCGCGGTGTACGACAGCTTTTTGCAGCGGGGCTACGACATGCTGGTGCAGGATATGGCGCTGGAAAAGCTCCACGGGGTGCTGGCGGTGGATCGCTGCGGCCTTGTGGGGGCGGACGGCGAGACGCACCACGGCTGTCTGGACTATCTGAGCCAGATACCGGGCATGACGGTGCTGGCGCCCGCCAGCTTTGCCGAGCTGCGGCGTATGCTGCGGCGGGCGGTGCTGGACATGACGGGGCCGGTGGCGGTGCGGTATCCCCGTGGCGGCGAGGACGGATACGATGGCGACTGCGGAGACGAGCCGGTGACGGTGCTCCGGCAGGGAACAGACGCGGCTATCGTGACCTACGGCATTCTGACGGGTCAGGCGCTGCGGGCGGCGGAGCTGCTGGAAAGGGAGGGCGTCTCCCTCCGTGTGGTGAAGCTGAACCGGGTGGCGCCGCTGGACGGCGACGGCATTTGCCGGGCACTGGACGGCGTGAAGCGCGTGGTGGCGGCGGAGGATCAGCTCCGCGCCGGCGCGGTAGGAGAGCGATTGGGCGCGCTGCTGTTGGAGCGGGGCGCGGGTATAGAGAGATATGCACTGCGGAATGCGGGCGAGGCACTGCCCGCGCAGGGCAGCACGGCGCAGCTGCGGCATGTGCTGGGACTGGATGCCGAGGGCATGGCGCAGGCGGTGCGGGAGGTGCTTAAGTGAGCAAAAAAACGAGACTGGACGTGCTCCTGACAGAGCGCGGACTCTGTGAGAGCCGCCAGAAGGCACAGGCTACCATCATGGCGGGACTGGTATTCGTGGACGGCCAGCGGTCGGACAAGCCCGGTACGCCGGTGGCGGAGGACGCCAGCGTGGAGGTGCGTGGTCACGCGCTGCGGTATGTGAGCCGGGGTGGACTGAAGCTGGAAAAGGCCATGCAGACGTTTCCCATTACGCTGGAGGGCAAGGTCTGCGCCGATATCGGCGCGTCCACCGGAGGCTTCACGGACTGCATGCTGCAAAACGGCGCAGCGAAGGTCTACGCGGTGGATGTGGGCTACGGACAGCTGGACTGGAAGCTGCGCAGCGACGAGCGCGTGGTGTGTCTGGAGCGTACCAACGCGCGGTACCTGACGCGGGAGCAGATACCGGAGGAGCTGGATTTCGCCTCCATTGATGTGAGCTTCATCTCGCTGAAGCTGATCTTCCCGGCGCTGTATGCCCTGCTGCGGGAGGGCGGCGAGGTGGCGTGCCTCATCAAGCCGCAGTTCGAGGCAGGACGGGAAAAGGTGGGGAAAAAGGGCGTTGTCCGCGACCCGAAGGTGCATCTGGAGGTACTGGAAAACTTCCTCACGCATGCGAAGGAAAACAACTTTACAGTGCTTGGTATTACTTACTCTCCCATTCGAGGGCCGGAGGGAAATATCGAGTATCTGGGCTATTTGAGGAAAAGCGCCGAGGAGGATCGCATCCCCGATCTGCGGGCGCTGGTGGACGCCTCACATACTGAACTGAAGGAAGGTCATGGAGAAGAATGAAACGAGTGATCCTGTGCCCGAACCCCTATAGGGACGGTGAATTGACGGTGGCGAAGCACTCCAAGGAGATCCTGGAGGCCATCGGCTTTGAGACGGTGGTGTGCCTTCCCTTCAGCCGGGAGGGGTATGATGACCAGCTGGGCGTACCTATCCGGCAGCTGCAGCAGGAGATCAAGCGGGCGGATATGCTGATCGCCTTCGGCGGCGACGGCACGATCCTGCATCTGGCGCGGACGGTGGCGCTGCACAGTGTGCCGGTGCTGGGCATCAACCTGGGGAGCCTGGGCTTCATGTCCGAGCTGGAGCCCAACGAGCTGGAGCGGCTCAACGCGCTGAAGGAGTGGAATTTCGCGGTGGAATCCCGGATGATGCTGGACGTGACGGTGCTGCGGGAGGGCAAGCCGGTGTACAGCAACATCGCGCTGAACGACGCGGTGATCTCCAAGGGCAGCGTGGCGCGGGTGGTGCGACTGGACGTGTCCACCGAGGAGGGGCGGCTGACCCGCATCACCGGCGACGGCGCCATTGTGTCCACGCCTACCGGCTCCACGGGTTACTCCATGGCGGCGGGCGGCCCCATCGTGGAGCCTACGGCGCACAACCTGCTGCTGACGCCCATCTGCCCCCACTCCACCCGTGCGGGCAGCTATGTGCTGGCGCCGGAGCACACCCTGGTGGTAGAGACGGCGGACGCCAACAGGAAGTTCGTATATCTGTCCGTGGACGGTGGGAAGGCGTTCTCGCTGAAAAACGGCGATAAGGTGCGGGTGAGACAGTCCAAGTTCGTAACGAAGCTGGTGCGGCTGAGCAAGAAGAGCTTCTGCGAGATACTGGACTCAAAAATGGGAGCGGAGGCAAGAAAGCATGAAAAATGACCGACAGACAGCGGTGCTGCAGATCATTGAGGAGACGGCGGTGGAGACGCAGGAGCAGTTGATGCAGCTGCTGGCGGAGCGGGGCTTCGCCTGCACGCAGGCCACGGTGTCCCGGGACATCAAGCAGCTGCACCTGATAAAAGCGCCGGACGGCAAGGGCGGATACCGCTACGCGGTGTCGGCGCGGATGCCGAAGCTGAACTTTGAGGAAAAATTACAGACCATATTCCGGGAATGTGTGCTGTCGGCGGAGAATGCCCAGAATCTGGCTATTATCAAGACCATGAACGGCATGGCCAATGCTGCGGCCTTCGCGCTGGACAGCATGGAGGATACGGACATCGTGGGCACGCTGGCGGGCGACGACACGGTGCTGTTGGTGTTCCACGACAGCGCGCACGCGGCGGATTTCTGTGAACAGGTGCGGCTGATGCTGCACTGAGGAGGGAAGCGGTATGCTGGAGCTGCTGCATATTGAGAATATCGCCATCATCGAGGCGGCAGACATCGAGTTCGCGCCGGGGTTCAACGCCCTGACCGGCGAGACGGGCGCGGGCAAGTCCATTGTGATCGACAGTCTCAGCGCCGTACTGGGACAGCGCACCAGCCGGGAGCTGATCCGCACCGGGGCGGACAAGGCCTTTGTCAGCGCGGCGTTTTCCGGCGTGGAGCCGGGGCTGACGGAGGAGCTGGGCATACAGCCGGAGCCGGACGGCACCCTGCTTTTGCAGCGGGAGATACAGACAGACGGCAAAAACGTGTGCCGTATCAACGGGCGGCCGGTGACGGTGTCGCAGCTGCGGGCGCTGGGCACGCGGCTGCTGAATATCCATGGGCAGCACGACGGGCAGCAGCTTCTGGACGAGGAGCAGCATATTGTATATCTGGACAGCTTCGGAAAGACGGAAGCCCTTATAAATGCGTATACTGAAAAGTATAGACACTTTACAGATATACGGCGGCAGATCAGCGCGTTGCAGATGGACGAGGCGGAAAAAGCCCGCCGCGTGGACACGCTGCAATACCAGATCGAGGAGCTGAAGCGGGCGAAGCTGAAGCCCGGCGAGGAGGAGGAGCTGACGGCGCGGCGGGGGATGCTCCGCAACGCGGAGAAGTTTCTGGATGCCGTGGCCGGGGCGGACTACGCCCTCAACGGGGACGACAGCGGCGGCGGTGCGCTCAGCGCCCTGCGGCAGGCACAGGACGCGCTGGGCGGTGTACGGCACCTGGACGACGCCTTCGGCCAGCTGTATGAGCGGCTGGGCGAGGTGTACAGCGAGGTGTACGACATTGCAGCCACGGTGGAGGACAAGCGGGGCGAGCTGGATGTGTCGCCCGGCGAGCTGGACCGGGTGGAGAGCCGCATGGATCAACTGTACCGGCTGAAAAAGAAGTACGGCGCCACGGTGGAGGACATGCTGGACTATCTGCACCGCTGTACCGAGGAGCTGGCGCAGATCGAGGACGCGGGCGACACACTGGCGCGGCTGGAGCAGGAGCTTGCCCGCGCGGAGACGGACGCGCGGCAGGCGGCGCAGGCGCTGTCCGATGCACGAAAAGCGGCGGCGGAGCGGCTGACGGCGCAGATACTGGCCGAATTGCAGCAGCTGGACATGGGGAAGATACGCTTCGCCGTGGACTTTGCGGAGAAGCCGCTGGACAGCGACGGCATGGACGCGGTGCGGTTCCTGATGTCCGCCAACGTGGGCGAGGAGCTGCGGCCGATCCACAAAATCGCCTCCGGCGGCGAGCTGGCGCGCATCATGCTGGCCATGAAGAATGTGCTCAGTGAGCAGGATCGCGTGGGAACGATGGTGTTCGACGAGGTGGATACCGGCGTTTCCGGTCGGGCGGCGCAGAAGGTGGCGGAGAAGATGGCGCGTATCAGCCGCAGAAAGCAGGTGCTGTGCGTGACCCATCTGCCGCAGCTGGCGGCCATGGCGGACACGCATTTCTCCGTGGAAAAGGGCGAGCGGAACGGACGCACCTACACGGAGGTGCGTCGGCTGGATCGGGAGCAGCGGCGGCAGGAGCTGGCGCGGCTCACCGGCGGCAGCCACGTGTCCCAGACCATGCTGGACGGCGCGGAGGAGCTGCTGGCGCAGGCAGAGGCGTTCCGGGCGGAATTGTGACCGCTTTTTCGCAGCGTGAAAAATAATAGTTGACAAACGAAAAAAATCTGCTACAATAGCCTCAACTTGATACCGCAACAGCGATGAAGGGAATAAGTAGCGCATTTCAGACCTGCCAAGAGAGCCTCCGGTCGGTGTAAGGAGGAGAGGAAGAAATGGGTGAATACATCCCGGAGCAGCCTCCCGAACGTTTGCATAAGCCAGTAGGGATGTGTCGGGTTCGCCCGTTACAGCGATAGGGTGTGTCTGCACCCGACGAGGTCGTGTCTGCGAGGGCATGGCGAATATGAGGTGGTACCGCGAGCGTTAGCATCGCCCTCTGTCAGTGGACAGGGGGCATTTTTATTTCCCTGTCAGAAAAACACAAATGAGAATACAGAAAGGAAATCGAAGCTATGGGTATTTATGAGGAACTGGTGGCGCGCGGCTTGATCGCACAGGTCACCAACGAGGAAGAGATCCGCGAGATGGTCAACAACGGCAAGGCCACGTTCTACATCGGCTTTGACTGCACGGCAGATTCTCTGCATGTGGGGCACTTTATGGCACTGTGCCTGATGAAGCGTCTGCAGATGGCGGGCAACAAGCCCATCGCTCTGATCGGCGACGGCACGACCCTGATCGGCGACCCCTCCGGCCGCACCGACATGCGCCAGATGCTGACCGAGGATGCCATCAAACACAACGCGGAGTGCTTCAAGCGCCAGATGGAAAAGTTCATCGACTTCTCCGACGGCAAGGCGCTGATGCTGTATAACTCCGAGTGGCTGAAGCCGCTGAACTATATCGAGATGCTGCGTGAGGTGGGAGCCTGCTTCTCCGTGAACAACATGCTGCGCGCCGAGTGCTACAAGCAGCGTATGGAGAAGGGTCTGAGCTTCCTGGAGTTCAACTACATGATCATGCAGAGCTACGACTTCTACTACATGTTCCAGCACTACGGCTGCAACATGCAGTTCGGCGGCAACGATCAGTGGAGCAACATGCTGGGCGGCACGGAGCTGATCCGCAAGAAGCTGGGCAAGGACGCCCATGCCATGACCATCACCCTGCTGCTGAACTCCGAGGGCAAGAAGATGGGCAAGACCGCCAGCGGCGCCGTGTGGCTGGATCCCAACAAGACAAGCCCCTTCGAGTTCTTCCAGTACTGGCGCAACGTGGACGATGCGGACGTGCTGAAGTGCATCCGTATGCTGACGTTCCTGCCGCTGGAGGAGATCGATAAGATGGCCGGCTGGGAGGGATCTCAGCTGAACGAGGCCAAGGAGATCCTGGCCTACGAGCTGACCAAACTGGTGCACGGCGAGGAGGAAGCGGAGAAGGCCAAGGCCGCGTCCAAGGCGCTGTTTGCCGGCGGCGGCGACACAGAGCACATGCCCACCACCGAGCTGACCAACGACGACTTCGGCGGCGGCAGCATCGACGTGCTGACCCTGCTGGTGAAGTGCGGACTGGCGGCCTCCAAGGGCGAGGCGCGCCGGCTGGTGCAGCAGGGCGGCGTCACCGTCAACGACGAGAAGGTGACAGCGATTGAGACGACCTTCGGCTGCGAGCAGTTCACCGGCGACGGCGTAGTCATCAAGAAGGGCAAGAAGGTGTTCCACAAGGCGGTTCTGGTGTGAGCCGGAAATCCATTTCGTTTATGATGGTATCATCATAATATAATCTCCATCTGAGAATGGCTGCGGCAGAGCCGCAGCCATTCTCGCCTTACAGCGGCTTTTCCGGGAAAAACGTTGCATTAAGCGAAGAAATATACTATAATGCACCGTGGCATGCAAATCTGAGATAAACGAGTGATGCGACATGAAAACACATGATTTTTATTTTGATCTCCCGCCGGAGCTGATCGCCCAGACGCCGCTGGAGCGGCGGGACGGCTCCCGCCTGCTGGTGTTGGACAAGAGCACCGGCGCGGTGGAGCACCGGCATTTCTACGACCTGCCGGAGTATCTGCACCCCGGAGACTGCCTGATCCTGAACAATTCCCGGGTGCTGCCGGCGCGTCTGCTGGGGCATCGGCTGCCCGGCGGCGGCGCCTGCGAAATTCTGCTGCTCATCGACCGGGGCGACAACGTGTGGGAGTGCCTTGTCCGTCCGGGAAAGAAGCTGCGGAAGGGCACACGGGTGTCCTTCGGCGACGGAGAGCTGACGGCAGAGATCGTGGAGGAGCTGCCGGACGGCAACCGGCTGGTGCGGTTCGAATATGAGGGCATCTTTCTGGAGGTGCTGGAGCGGCTGGGCAAGATGCCCTTGCCGCCGTACATCAAGGAGGAGCTGCAGGATCAGGAACGCTACCAGACGGTGTACTCTAAGGTCAACGGCTCGGCGGCAGCGCCCACGGCGGGGCTGCATTTCACGCCGGAGCTGCTGGAGAAAGTGCAGGCAATGGGTGTAAAGGTTGGGTACGTTACACTTCATGTGGGTCTGGGTACCTTCCGTCCGGTGAAGGAGGAGGAGATCACCGACCACGCCATGCACAGCGAGTACTGCGTGATACCGCAGGAGACGGCGGAGCTCATCAACGAGACACGGAAAAACGGCGGGCGTGTGATCTGCGTTGGCACCACCAGCTGCCGCACGCTGGAATCCCATGCGGCGGAGGACGGCACCATGACGGCCAGCGCCGGGTGGACAGATATTTTCATCTATCCGGGCTATCGCTTCAAGGTAACGGACGCGCTTATTACCAATTTTCACCTGCCGGAGTCTACGCTGATCATGCTTGTTTCGGCGCTGGCCGGACGGGAGCATATTCTGAACGCCTATCGGCAGGCGGTGGAGGAGCGGTATCGGTTCTTCTCCTTCGGCGATGCGATGTTTATTCATTGAGAGGCGTATGGAGCATTTTTTGATACTCTCGCTGGCGGTCGGCGCGGCCGCCCTCATTGTGTCGGTGATACTGCTTTTTGCGCCCCGGCGCACAGAGCGAAGGATCACCGCCGCCGCGATTTTGGGCGGACTGGCCGCCTTTTCGGTGATATTTGCCCTGTGTCTCGGGTATTTTATGGTGTAAGATTTGATAGGAGAATAGCATGTTCAAGGTCATCAAAAAAGAGGGCAAGGCCCGGCGCGGTGTGTTTACCTGCGCCCACGGCGGCGAGGTACAGACGCCGGTGTTCATGAACGTGGGCACACAGGCGGCCATCAAGGGAGGCGTCAGCGCCATCGATCTGAAGGAGCGCCTGGGCACGCAGATCGAGCTGTCCAATACATACCACCTGCATCTGCGCCCCGGTGACGACGTGGTGCGCACTATGGGCGGGCTGCACAGGTTCATGCGCTGGGACGGCCCCATCCTGACGGATTCCGGCGGGTTCCAGGTGTTCTCGCTGGCGGGACTGCGGAAGATCAGCGAGGAGGGTGTGACCTTCGCCAGCCATCTGGACGGGCACCGCATTTTCATGGGGCCGGAGGAGAGCATGCGCATCCAGAGCAATCTGGGCAGCGATATTGCCATGGCCTTCGACGAGTGCGTGGAAAATCCGGCGCCCTATGACTACGCCAAGGCCTCCTGTGAGCGGACGCTGCGGTGGCTGGAGCGGTGTAAGAAGGAACACGACCGGCTGAACAGCCTGCCGGACACGGTGAATCCGGGGCAGATGTTGTTCGGCATCAATCAGGGCGCCACCTACGCCGACCTGCGTATCTGGCATATGCAGCAGATCGCCAGGATCGACTGCGACGGCTACGCCATCGGAGGTCTGGCGGTGGGCGAACCCACTGAGGTGATGTATGAGATCATCGACGCGGTGGAGCCGTATATGCCGGCGGACAAGCCCCGGTACCTCATGGGCGTGGGCACGCCCAGCAACATCATCGAGGGCGTGGCGCGGGGCGTGGACTTCTTCGACTGCGTGATGCCGGCGCGGAACGCGCGGCACGGAAAGCTGTTCACATGGAAGGGCACGCTGAACATCAAGAACGCTAAATACAAGCTGGACGAGCAGCCCATCGACCCGGAGTGCGACTGCCCGGTGTGCCGGCAGTTCAGCCGGGCGTACATCCGCCACCTGTTCACTGCGGAGGAGATGCTGGGCATGCGGCTGGCGGTGATGCACAACCTGTATTTTTACAATAAGCTCACCGAACGGATACGCGACAGTCTTGACAACGGGTGCTTTGCGGCGTTCCGGGAGGAATACAGCAAAAAACTGGCGGAGAAGCTATGAAAGCTCTTGCCAAACTGCGTAGAAGTATGTATAATAGTATCAATTTGTTTAAGAAGGAGTAATGCCCCATGATTCAGATCGCTTACGCTGATACTGCTGCCACCACCACTGCCGCTTCCGGCGGTATGGGTTCCACCATTTTGATGATCGTCCTGATGATCGCCATTTTCTACTTCCTGATGATCCGCCCGGAAAACAAGCGGAAAAAGCAGGCTGAGGAAATGCGCAACTCCCTGAAGAAGGGCGATTGGCTGACCACCATCGGCGGCGTGTACGGCCGCGTTGTGGCTATCACCGACCGCACCGTTGTCATCGAGACCAGCGAGGATCGCGTGCGCGTGGAGTTCCTGAAGTCCGCTATCGGCCAGGTGGGTACGCTGGACGAGCAGGCCGCCGCCCAGCAGCGTCCTGTTGGCAAGAAGGACAAGAAGGCTGAGAAGGCCGATGAGACGCCCGCCGTGGAGGAGAAGACCTCTGAGGAGCCTGTCGAGACGACTGCCGAGGAAAAGACCGACGCGGAGTAATTTCCCACATAGAAAGATACCTCTCCCGCATAAGCTGGAACACAGCTGACGGGGGAGGTATTTTTATGTCTTGGAAGCAGGTGGCCGGCAGAGGGACGTGGCTGGGCGCGGCGGTGGCGGCGCTGGTGCTGCTGGCTGGATTGGGAGTTGCGGCGTTGCTGCTGCTGCGGGGCGCGGTACCGGAGAGCACCATGCGCCCGCTGGTGTGGATCGTCGCCGGCGCGGCATGCTTCTGCGGCGGGCGCGCAGCGGTGCGGAAGGGTGGCGATGGTGCGCTGCCGCGGGCACTGGCTGTATCGGCCTGCGTGTACGGCGCCATGTGGCTGGCGGCGCTGACAGGCGAGGGAGAGGTGCAGTTCGCGCAGGGCGGTACGGCACTGACCTGCACCGTGTGGGGCGGCGGACTTCTGGCGGGACTGGTGGGCGTCCGGCGGAGAAAAAAGAAGCCTGCCGATCGCCGGAGGAGAAGCGGCGAACGTCGAAAGAGGGCGGTAACATAAAGCGGCGCATGGTTAAAATAACGAAAATAGGATTTCCGACATTTTTTTATAAACGGAGACGGCGGACAGCGTGCGGGCTGGCCGCCGCCGTTTTTTATCCAAGATGTGGTGCATGGTTTTGGCTGTTTCCCCAGATATCGGGCTTCCGTCATTTTTGCAAGGGACTGGAAAACGTCGGTTAATGTGGTTTACATAAAGATGTTTACATAACATTTTGACATAATTTACAAAAAAATGGATTTTGGTGAAAACCTCTTGCGGTTTTGGCAATTTTGCCATATATTTATTACTGCGCATGTCTACCCGGCCTGGCCGCCGCATAGACTGGTGACGAGGTGAGCCAATGAAGCTGCAACGTCGCCGGAGCCGCGCCCTTCAACCGCCGAAGGCGCGCCTGTATATATTGTGTCTGTTCTTTGCCGCCGGGATACTGGCGGGATTTTTAGTGCGGTGCGCTCTGCCGGTGGACGACCTGTCGGCGCTGAGCGGTTATGTGACCAGCTATGCTCAGCTTGCTGCGCAGGAAAAGGACGCCCCGGCGCTTTTGCAGATCGTGTGGGCGTATGTCCGATACCCGGCGGCGGTGTTTCTGCTGGGCTTCACGGCATGGGGCGTGCTGTTCATTCCGCTGGTGTGCGCGGCGCAGGGCTTTTTCCTGTCGTTTGCGGTGCAGTGCTTTGCCTCCGCCATGGGGCGGCAGGGCGTAGCGCTGGCGTTGGCGGCATTGGGGCTGCGGTGCCTGTTTGTGCTGCCGTGCCTGCTGATGATCGCATCGGACGGATTTGCCGCCGCGTGGCGGCTGGCGGAGCGCCAGAAGCCGGAGGTGAGAGACCGGCGACGACTGGTGATCTGTGTGTTTGTGCTTTTGACCGGCACGGTGGCGGAATGCGCCCTGGTGCCGCGGCTTTTTGCGTGGCTTTTGCCGGGCATAACCTGAAAGAGAGAGGAGTGAGGGAAATATGACGGACTTTATCGCGTCCTACCGGGAGTATCTGACCGAGGAGAAGCATTCCTCCGCCAACACCCTCAGCTCCTATATCCGCGACCTGACCCAGTTCCAGAGCTGGCTTTTGTCTACCGGCGTGACGGACATGCGCAAGGTGAAGAAGGACACCATCAACGAGTACCTTCTCCACATGACCCACAGTGGGAAAAGCCCCGCCACCGTCACTCGCTCCACGGCGTCCATCAAATCCTTCTATGCGTACATGGCGCAGTGCGGCGCCGTGAAAACAAACCCGGCCAAGAGCGTGGTGGCCATGAAGGTAGAACGGAAATATCCGGAGATCCTCACCAACCGCGAGGTGGAGCTGTTTCTGGAACAGCCGAAATGCGTGGACGAGAAGGGCTTCCGCGACCACGCCATGCTGGAGCTGCTGTACGCCACCGGCATCCGCGTCAGTGAGTTGATCGGCCTTGACGTCAACGATGTGAATCTGTCTGTCGGCTTTGTCCGCTGCCGCAGCAAGGAGAAGGAGCGCATCGTGCCCCTGTACCCGGCTGCGGTGAAGGCGCTGGAGGATTATGTGCGGGATATCCGCCCCCGGCTTATTGCCGATGAGGAGGAAAATGCCCTGTTCGTGAACATGAGCGGCGAGCGCATGAGCCGCCAGGGATTCTGGAAGATCATCAAATACTATCAGGAGAAGGCCGGCATCGAGAAGGACATCACGCCCCATACCCTGCGCCACTCCTTTGCCGTCCACCTGTTGGAAAACGGCGCCGATCTCCGCTCCATTCAGGAGATGCTGGGTCACGCGGACATCAGCTCCACGCAGATCTATACCCACGTGATCAAGAAGCAGCTGAAGGATGTGTATAACAAGGCGCACCCCCGTGCCTGAGTCCTTTGCGTGTCTTTTCCGCCAATACAGCGTTGCAGCGGCTTGCCATACACAAAGTATGGCTGTGCCGGGGCGTCTCGTCTTGGCAAAAAAATCCAGCCCAAGGCACGGCGATTGTTCCCGATACTTCGCTGCGGCGGCTTGCCGTACACAAAGTACGGCTGTGCCGGGGCGCTGACGGGACGTTGAGGACGCCGTCCCCTACAAGTGGAAGACTTTTTCGCCAGCCTGCCCGCCCGGTTTTTACCGGGCGGTTTTCTGTTGCTATTTTGCCGGAGGTTTGGTATAATAGAACAAATGTTGGGAGGCAGGTGTGTCTATGCGGATACTGGGCATCGATCCCGGCGTCGCCATTGTGGGCTTCGGGCTGATCGAGTCGGAGCGCGGCAGCGTCAGGATGCTGCAATACGGCGCTGTGACCACCCCGGCAGGGCTGCCGCTGGCCACCCGGCTGGTGCAGATCGAAAACGACATGACGGAGCTGATCCGGCAGCTGAAGCCGGACGAGATCGCCATCGAGGAGCTGTTTTTCAGCAAGAACATCACCACCGGCATCGCCGTGGCGCATGGCCGGGGCGTGATCCTGTGTACGGCGGAGCGGCTTGGCGTGCCCATATATGAATACACCCCCATGCAGGTAAAGCAGGCGGTGGTGGGCTACGGTCTGGCGGATAAAAAGCAGGTGATGGACATGACGAAGCGGCTTTTGAAGCTGAAGGCGGTGCCGCGTCCCGACGACGCGGCGGACGCGCTGGCTATCGCCATCTGCCACGCCCGCAGCGCCACCAGTCTGCTGCGGCGCAAGGATCCCAATGTGAAGGAGACAGTGTAACATGTTCTACTATGTGAGCGGCACCGTGGCGGAGATAGAAGCGGGGCTGGCGGTTATCGACTGCGGCGGCGTGGGCTACGCCTGCGCCACCACCAACTATACCCTGTCGCAGCTGAAAAAGGGCGCGCCCGCCAAGCTGTATACATACCTGAACGTCCGGGAGGACGCCATGGAGCTGTTCGGCTTCATCGACCAGAACGAGCTGCGAAGCTTCAAGCTGCTCATCAGCGTGTCCGGCGTGGGGCCAAGAGCGGCGCTGGCGATCCTGTCGGCCATAACGCCCCAGCAGCTGGCGCTGGCCGTGGTGACGGACGACGCCAAGGCGCTGACGGCGGCGCCGGGCATCGGCAAGAAGATCGCCCAGCGGGTGATACTGGAGCTGAAGGACAAGCTGGCAGGGGAGGACGCCATGGGCGCCTCCTCCGGCAAGGGCGGTGCAGCCATAGCCGCCGCCGTGCCCCACAGCAAGAGGAGCGAAGCGCAGGCGGCGCTGGCGGTGCTGGGCTACGGCAGCGCGGAGATCGCCGCCGTGCTGAAGGATATCGACATGGATGCGCTGCCGCTGGAGGATATCATCCGGCAGGCGCTGAAGAAAATGATGAAGTAGGGGAGGGACGCACATGAGCATTGATTTCGGAGCCGATCTGTATGAAGAGCCTATCGTGGCCAAAACGTTCCTCAGCGAGGACGCCAATGAGGGCTCGCTGCGCCCCCACACGCTGGCGGAGTACATCGGGCAGGAGAAGGCCAAGCAGAACCTGTCCATCTTTATCGAGGCGGCGCGGCGGCGAACGGAGTCACTGGATCACGTGCTGCTCCACGGCCCTCCGGGACTGGGCAAAACCACGCTGGCGGGGATCATCGCCCAGGAGATGGGCGTGAACATCCGCATCACGTCAGGACCCGCCATCGAAAAGCCCGGCGATCTGGCGGCGCTGCTGACCAACCTGAATGAAAACGACATCCTGTTCGTGGACGAGATACACCGGCTGAACCGGGCGGTGGAGGAGATCTTGTACCCGGCCATGGAGGACTATGCCATCGACATCATCATCGGCAAGGGTCCCTCGGCCAACTCCATCCGGCTGGATCTGCCGCGGTTCACGCTGATCGGCGCCACCACCCGGGCAGGCTCCCTGTCCGCGCCGCTGCGGGATCGCTTCGGCGTGACGCTGCGGCTGGAGCTGTATACGCCGGAGGAGCTGGCGCTGATCGTGACGCGCAGCGCGGGCATACTGAACGTGCCCATTGATCCGGACGGCGCTATGGAGATCGCCCGGCGTTCGCGGGGCACGCCCCGTATCGCCAACCGGATGCTGCGCCGGGTGCGTGACTTTGCGCAGGTCATGGCTGACGGCGTCATCACCAAGGACGTGGCGGACAAGGCGCTGCTGGCGCTGGAGGTGGATCGTTTGGGCCTGGACAACGTGGACAGGCGGATGCTCCGCGCCATTATCGAGAACTACGGCGGCGGCCCCGTGGGGCTGGACACGCTGGCGGCCACCATCGGCGAGGAGTCGGTGACGCTGGAGGATGTGTACGAGCCGTACCTGATGCAGCTGGGCTTTTTGACCCGCACACCCCGAGGCAGATGCGTGACGCAGAAGGCCTATGAGCACCTGCATGTGACCTTTGTGGGGCAGCAGAGGCTCGATTTATAGGCCGCACGGGGCAGAATGACGGAATTTATTGGTGAAAAGCAAGGGAAACTGCGTCGATTTTGAGTTATTTTTGACAAAGTTTCTCAGGTCACTTGACAAATTATTTTGTAAAAAGGTATAATAGTATATGGCAAATGATACGAGGGCTGAATATGACCGCCTGCAAACGCTGACAGACGAGGAGTTATGCGCGCTGGCGCAGCAGGGAAGCCGCGATGCGGAGGAGATCCTGGTCGGTCGTTATCACCGGCTGGTGCGCTCCTGCGCCCGTCCGTATTTTCTGGCGGGCGGCGACAGCGAGGATCTGCTGCAGGAGGGCATGTTCGGGCTGATCAAGGCGATACGGGAGTATGAGCCGGGGCACGCTGCCTCGTTCTGCACCTTTGCCGAGACGTGCATCCGCAGGCGGCTCTATTCCGTGCTGCGGGCGGCCGCGTCCGGTAAGCATTTGCCGCTGAACCAAGCCGTTCCTTTGGATACCTCTTTCTTTGACGCGAATCTCTCCTTTGCCCATGTCGATCCCGAGGGTTGGGTCATCGACCGCGAAAAAACTGCTGCTCTGCTGGAAAATACGCGCAAGCTGCTGTCCGAATTCGAGGTAAAGATTTTAGGGTATTATCTGGACGGTCTCACCTGCCGTGAGATCGCAGAGACTGTGGGCAAGTCCCCCAAATCGGTGGACAACGCCGTGCAGCGTTTGCGCCGCAAAATAGCGCGGCAGCTTCTATCCGGCGATATCAGCAACGGCTGAGCGCAATATATTTTTCTCAAAGAGAGGGTAAAATCATGTACGAAGACAAGACCTTAGTGTGCAAAGAGTGCGGCAAAGAGTTCGTTTTCACCGCCGGTGAGCAGGAGTTCTACGCTGAGCGCGGCTTCCAGAACGAGCCCCAGCGCTGCAAGGCTTGCCGCGACGCGCGCAAGAACGCTGCCCGTGGTCCCCGCGAGTATTTCACCGCTGTCTGCGCTGCCTGCGGCGGCGAGGCCAAGGTGCCCTTCGAGCCCAAGAGCGATCGTCCTGTGTATTGCAGCGACTGCTTCGCCAAGATGCGTGAGAACGGCTGATCTGCTGACTGCACACTGTTAAGTAGATAGAATGAACCGCCCTCCGGTGTACCGGAGGGCGGTTTTGTCTGGGGGCCTGCTGGAAAAAACCTGTTGAAAGTTCCGGGATTTTGGGATATACTATGGGCATATATCAAATTGGAGGTTTCTCATTATGATCGAGATCACAAAAGACACCATTATCGGTGATATTCTGGACGTTGCGCCCCAGACCGCGCCCATCTTCCTGTCCATCGGCATGCACTGCCTGGGCTGCCCGTCCTCCCGCGGCGAGACGGTGGAGGAGGCCTGCGCCGTTCACGGCATCGACGTTGACAAGCTGCTGGAGCTGGTGAACGAGGAAGCCAACAAGCCCATCGCCGAGTAAAAATGACCTGCGCCACGCATACGCAAGCGTATGCGTGGCCGTTTGTGTAGAGACGTATGGAGAGACGACTGCAATTACAGCCGCGGCTTCAGCTGCTGGCGGACATGGTGCCGGAGGGCTGCCGGCTGGCGGACGTGGGCACCGACCACGGGTATCTGCCGGTGTATCTGCTCCAGCGCAGGCGTATCCGGGGCGCTGTCGCCGCGGATATCGGTGCGGAGCCGCTGGCGCACGCCCGCTGCACAGCGGAGGCTTATGGCGTGGAGGGGATCGACTTCCGTCTGTGCGACGGACTGCGGGACATCGCGCCGGACGAGGTGGATACGGTGGTCATCGCCGGTATGGGCGGCGAGACGATCATCGCCATTCTGGAGGGTGCAGCTTGGACGAAGGACGGCGCGCATACGCTGCTGCTGCAGCCCATGACAAAGGCCGCCGACCTGCGGTATTGGCTGGCTGTAAACGGATATAGCTTTACAGAAGAGCGGCTGGTCTGGGACAAGAATTACCTGTATCCGGTGCTGCGTGTGACAGGCGGCGGCACGCCGCAGGCGCTGACGGAGCGGCAGGCGCTGACCGGCGTGGCGCTGGACAACGATCCGCTGTACAGGGAATACCTGACACAGCAGGCGGACAAGCTGCGCCGGACGGCGGAGGGGCTGCGCCGCAGCGCAAAGCCGGACGCGCAGCAGCGGGCGGACGCTGCCGAAGCCCTGGCGCGGGAGATCGAGGAAAAGAGGGACACACTATGACAACGGTACGGGAGATCGAGAGCTTCCTGTATAGCTGGGCGCCCCGGGAGCTGGCGGAAAGCTGGGATAACGTGGGGCTGCTGGTAGGCGATCCGGAGGCCGCCGTGGAGCGGGTACTGGTGGCGCTGGACATAACGCCGCAGGTGGCGGAGGAAGCGCTGGAGCGCGGGTGCCAGCTGATCGTGGCGCACCACCCGGTGATGAACTGCGCGTGGCACCCGGTGCAGACCGTCCGCGCCGACGACCGGCAGGGCAGAACGCTGACAGCGCTGCTGCGCGGCGGTGTGGCGGCTATATGTATGCACACGAATCTGGACGCGGCGGAGGGCGGCGTCAACGACATTCTGGCGGAAAGGCTGGGGTTGACGCAGCCGGAAATGCTGACGGAGGAAAAAATCGGGCGGATCGGCACGTTAAAATGTGAAATACCCCTTGTGGAGTTCACCCATTCTGTGATAGAATTGTTAGGATGCAACGGTCTGCGCTATGTGGACGCGGGGCGGCCTGTTCACCGGGTGGCGGTGGGCGGCGGTGCCTGCGGCTGCTATATCCCTCAGGCCGTCGCAGCAGGCTGCGACACCTTTGTGACCTCCGACCTGAAGTACAACGACTTTCTGGACACGGAGGGGCTGAACCTCATCGACGCAGGGCATTTCCCCACGGAGAACGTGGTGTGCCCGGCGCTGCGGGATCGGCTTCAGAGAGCGTTCCCCGCAGTCGACGTCTTATGTTCGACCTCGCACAGCCGCGAGATCATCCAATACTGCATAAAGGAGAAGTAAACCATGTCAGGACATTCCAAGTGGCACAATATTCAGAAGACCAAGGGCGCGGCCGATGCCAAGCGCAGCGCCGCGTTTACCAAGATCGCCAAGGAGATCATCGTGGCCGTCAAGCAGGGCGGCAGCGGCGACCCCAACAATAACTCCCGTCTGGCCACCGTTATCGCCAAGGCAAAGGCGGCCAATATGCCCAACGACAACATCAAGCGCACCATCGACAAGGCGCTTGGCTCCGGCAACACCGACAACTACGAGGCTGTCACCTACGAAGGCTACGGGCCCTGCGGTGTGGCTGTGATCGTGGAAGCACTGACCGACAACCGCCAGCGTACCGCGCCTGAGATCCGCCACTACTTCGATAAGTTCGGCAAGGGCATGGGCGCGCAGGGCTGCGTCAGCTGGTCCTTCGACCGCAAGGGCGTTATCGTCATCGATAACGAGGAGGGCGAGCTGGACGAGGACACCGTGATGATGGACGCGCTGGACGCCGGTGCCGAGGACATGCAGGCCGACGGCCCCGTGTTCGAGATCACCACCGATCCTGACAGCTTCAACGATGTGGTCAAGGCGCTGGAGGAGAAGGGCTATACCTTCGAGAGCGCCGAGATCGAGATGGTGCCCCAGAACTACATCGTCATGACCAGCGAGGACGATGTCCGCAGCATGACGAAGCTTCTGGATATGCTGGAGGATAACGAGGACGTGCAGAACGTCTGGCATAACTGGCAGCAGGATTGATGGAACTTTTCCTGCGGAAAAGAAGCTGATTTTCGGTAAAATAGCGAAATTTCAGAACCAAATTTTCGCGGCTGCGAAATACATTGATTGCGCTGTGAGGAGGTAAAAGGAAATGTTTACATCTTTTAAGGAATTGGAAGCCTATGTGCTGGGCTGTGGCATGAAGAAGCGCATCGCCCTGGCTAACGCCCACGACGAGCCGGCGCTGAGCGCCGTGGTCAATGCCCGCCGCAAGGGTGTCGTAGAGGGCACGCTGGTTGGCAAGAAGGACGAGATCATCGCCATGCTGCACGAGATGGGCGAAAGCGAGAACGACTACGAGATCGTGGATTTCGACGGCGAGGAGCTGGACGCCGCCAAGCTGACAGTGCAGCTGGTGCGCGAGGGCAAGGCGGACATCCCCATGAAGGGCATTCTGCAGACCTCCAACTTCGCCCGCGCCATCCTGAACAGAGAGACGGGACTGATCCCCGCCAGCGGCAAGCGTCTGGTGAGCCAGTGCGGTATTTTTGAGTACGAAGGCCGCTTCGTGATGATCACCGACGCCGCCATCAACATCGCCCCTGACGTGGATACTCAGATCGGCATCGTGGAGAACGCGCTGCCGGTGGCCAACGCGCTGGGCATCGAATGCCCCAAGGTGGCCGTGCTGTCCGCCGTGGAGAACGTCACCGAGAAGATGCCCTCCACCGTCTCCGCCAGGGAGATCGCCGAGCGCGGCGTGCCCGGCTGCATCATTTCCGGCCCTCTGGCGCTGGACGGCGCTATCTCCATGGAGTCCGTGAAGCACAAGTCCATCCACGACCCCGTGGCAGGTCAGGCGGACATCCTGCTGGTGCCGTATATCGAGATCGGCAACGTGCTGTATAAGGCCTGCACCTACATCGCCGGCAAGACCATGGCCAGCACCATCTGCGGCGCATCCTGCCCGGTGGTCATCACCAGCCGCGCCGACACGCCGGACAGCAAGTATTATTCCATCCTGATGGCCGTTCTGCGCTGCCTGAAGGCATAACATGGCCACCACACCGGAGTATCTGGAATTCGTTCTGGAGCAGCTGCCGCCGCTGTGGTCGATCCGCAGCAGGAAAATGTTCGGGGAGTACATGATCTATCTGAACGATGAGCCGATATTGGCTCTCTGCGACAACACGGTTTTCGTGAAAAAGCTGCCGGTTTTGGGCGATATCATGGCGAATTCCGCCTGCGGATGCCCCTACGAGGGCGCGAAGGAGCACTATATTCTGGACGTGGAGGATCATGGCCTGACAGAGCGCGTCCTGACCCTGGCGGAAGCCGCCACCCCCGTCCCCAAGCCCCGTAAAAAGGGGAGAGGGGAGAAGTGAACAGTACAAGGGACGGCGTATGCCGTCCCTTGTCAGCTTGTCAAAAAAGTCCGAACGGACTTTTTTGACAAGCTGAGGCAAAATCGCAAAATTAAAAACAATATTTTATTTTGCGATTTTGGTCGCTGCGGCGGGTGATTGAACGCGAAAGGGAACCCTGACGGTTCCCTTTCACACTATCCTTCCCTCCGATATTTGTGACCGGGCAGGTTCTTTGACAGTCTGACAAGGGACGGCGTATGCCGTCCCTTGTTTCAGTATTTCCGCCGGATTTCCGCCGGAAGAAGTATCGTAGGGGACGGCATCCTCGACGTTCCTCAGACCCGCTTGGTCATGAACAGTAGTCACACACGCTGGTTTCGTTATACGTTGTCATCGTCAAGCAACTGGCAGCTTAGCCGCGCCAGCTCCGTAGACCACATTAACCGCACGGATTGAACAAGAACAATTATTTTGTTCAATCTTGACTTGCTCACGCTTGTCTGCTACCATGGTGCCACCGATACCCGCAGGAAGGAGGGCTTTGAGACGATATGCGAGATTGAACAAAATAAAAATTTTGTTCAATTGAGTGGAGGCTGATAGCGCTTTGCATGCTTTGACAGCGTACTTCGGTGCTTGCAGACAGATTTGTCGATAACCGTCCGGATGACGGAACTTTATCGAATGCATTCTGCGCAATTCAGCTTCCGCGTATAACCTTCAAAGCAATATACTATGGACTATCGCGCCGATTCACCCCAGCTGCTGCTGGATTTTCTCAGCTACCACGAAACCATCAAGGCGCACTCGCAGCGCACCGTGGACGAATACTATCTGGACATGCGAAATTTCTTTCGCTATCTGAAGCAACTCCGCGACCCGGCGCTGAGCGGCAAGCGCCTGGATGAGATCGACATCCGCGACGTCGATCTGGCGTTTATTTCCCGGATCACTCTGACGGACATTTACGGCTACTTGACGTATCTCAGCCGTGAACGCGTTCAGCACCAACATAGTGAAATTTCTAACAAAGGTCTGAATGCCGCCTCGCGCGCCCGGAAGCTGGCCACGATCCGCTCTTTTTTCAACTATATCTGCAACAAGCGGCATCTTCTCGAGGACAATCCCTGCAAGGACGTGGATACGCCCAAGCAGATGAAGTCCCTCCCCCGCTATCTGACGCTGGACGAGTCCCTCTCCTTGCTGGACTCGGTGGACGGCGCCAACCGGGAGCGGGATTACTGCATCCTGACGCTGTTTCTCAACTGCGGCCTGCGTATCTCTGAGCTGATCGGTCTGGACATCACCGACATCCATGACGACGCCCTGCGGGTGCTGGGCAAGGGCAATAAGGTGCGGGTAGTCTATCTGAACCAGGCCTGCAAGGATGCGCTGGCGCGCTATCTGGCGGTACGCCGACCCATCAGCGGCAAGGACAAAAACGCGCTGTTTCTGTCCGGTCAGAATAAGCGCATCAGCCGTTCCATGGTACACGCGCTGGTGAAAAAGCACCTGTCCGCCGCCGGACTGGACAGCGATAAATACTCCAGCCACAAGCTGCGTCACACGGCGGCCACGCTGATGCTGCAAAACGGCGTGGACGTGAAGGCTGTACAGGAGGTTTTGGGTCACGAGCACCTGAATACCACGGAAATTTACACGCATATCGACAATGAGGCGCTGCGCGTAGCTGCAAAGGCAAACCCCTTGTCACACGTTAAAATGAAAGGGAAAATTGAGGATAAGACCCCGGAGGAGTAAGCTCCTCCGGGGCTTTTTATGCCGTATATGCACCCAGTATGTGCAGCACCCGGTACGCCTGAAAGGTGTAGGTATCCAGCGGCCGCCAGTCCACATCGTTGCTGTGAGCGGCCAACAGGATCTTCGCCGGATCGCCATCTGCACTGGGCTGTACCACCACCGGCGAGTGCTGGAACGTGTTTCCTTCAAAGCTCAGTTGGATCACATCGCCCAGCCGGGCGCGGGACAGCTCCGGCGTTTCCTGCGCCACCGGCCCCGGTGAGCGCTCCGGCCGCACCAGAAAGTTCCGCAGATACTCCACGCCCGTCCACGCCGGGGCTTTGTCGTCCGGGTCGATGTAGTACCAACCGTATGTGGGCGTGAAATTCATTATACCCGTGCCGGCGTAGATGCACTGGGACGCAAAATTGGTGCAGTCGCCGCCCAGCTCCTCGTAGTCATAAAAGGACGGATTGCGGCTGTACGCCCAGCGGTGGGCGTAGATCACCGCTTCCAGCCGGTCATAAGGGCGAAATATCATCGGGCATCCCTCCCTTTCATCCTACGCCCTCCTCCCTGCCGCCGTTCCGTTTTTTTATCGACTTTTCCCGCTCTCTACATTGACTTTACGCGCCAAATGCTTTATGCTATCAGGTTAGAAGAACATGGAATGGAGGTTTCCCATGAATAAAGCAGAATTGTCCGGCGTGTGCCGCCAGATGCGCCGGGACATCATCAACATGACCGCCAACGCCGGCAGCGGTCATCCCGGCGGCTCTCTGTCCGCCGTGGAGCTGATGGCCAGCGTATTCTACAACCACATGCGCATCGACCCCGAAAACCCCCGCTGGGAGGATCGTGACCGGTTCGTGCTCAGCAAGGGACATGCCGCCCCCTGCTATTACGCGGTTCTGGCGGAGCTGGGCTTCATCAGCCGCGACGAATTCAAGAATTTCCGCCAGCTGCACAGCATCCTGCAGGGTCATCCCGACTGCAAGAAGGTGCCCGGCGTGGACGCCTCCACCGGCTCGCTGGGTCAGGGCTGCTCCATCGCCGTAGGCATGGCCTTGGGCGCCAAGGTGCAGGGCAAGGACACCAAGGTGTTTACCCTGCTGGGCGACGGTGAGTGCCAGGAGGGTCAGATCTGGGAGGCACTGATGTCCGCCGCTCACTACAAGCTGGACAACCTGACCGTTATCGTGGACAACAACGGCCTGCAGATCGACGGCAGCAACGACGAGGTCATGAGTCTGGGCGATATGCCCGCCAAGCTCCGCGCCTTCGGCTTCGATCTGTATGAGATCGACGGCCACGATCTGGACGCCGTGGAGCAGGCGCTGAGCGCTCCTGCCACCGCTGGGAAGCCCAAGGCGATCCTGGCGCACACCGTGAAGGGCAAGGGCGTGTCCTTTATGGAGGGTCAGGTAGGCTGGCACGGTAAGGCGCCCAACGAGGAACAGCGCCAGCAGGCACTGAAGGAATTGGAGGACTGAGCCATGAGTGAAAAAATTGCCACCCGCGAGGCCTACGGCAAGGCGCTGGTAGATCTGGGTGAACAGAATAAGAAGGTCGTGGTGCTGGACGCGGATCTGGCCGGTGCGACCATGACGAAATACTTCAAGGCGGCGCACCCCGACCGTTTCTTCGACTGCGGCATCGCCGAGGCCAACATGATGAATATCGGCGCAGGCCTGTCCACCATGGGTCTTGTCCCCTTCTGCTCCACCTTCGCCATGTTCGGCGCAGGCCGGGCGTATGAACAGATCCGCAACTCCATTGCCTACCCCAAATTCAACGTGAAGATCTGCTGCTCCCACGCCGGTGTGTCCGTGGGCGAGGATGGCGGCAGCCACCAGGCCATCGAGGACATCGCCCTCATGCGCGTGATCCCCGGCATGACCGTTATTGTCCCCGCCGACGCCAAGGAAGCGCGGAAGGCCACCTTTGCCCTGGCTGATTTCCAGGGTCCCGCCTACATGCGTCTGGCGCGTCTGGCCACCCCGGTGTTTGAGGAGGACTACCCCTTTGAGATCGGCAAGGCCAACGTCCTGCGCGAGGGCAAGGACGCGGCGGTGTTTGCCTGCGGTCTGATGGTCAACGAGGCGCTGGAGGCCGCCAAGCTGCTCGCCGCCGAGGGTATCGAGATCAGCGTCATCAACGTGCACACCATCAAGCCCATTGACGCGGAGTGCGTGACCAAGTACGCCGAGAAGTGCGGCAACGTCGTTACCGTGGAGGAGCACAGCGTCATCGGCGGTCTGGGCGACGCCGTGACCGATGTGCTGATGGGCAAGGTCTGCTGCAAGTTCCGCAAGATCGGCGTCAACGATCAGTTCGGTCAATCCGGCAAGGCCGCCGAGGTGCTGCGGGAATACGGCCTGACCGCCGACCAGATCGCGGCGAAGATCAAAGAAACACTGTAAAGCAGATATAATTTACAGCTGTTGTTATCAGCGGCGGCACGGATATCATCCGCGCCGCCGCTTTCGCTGTCCAAAATAATCGAAATAATTTGTAAGATTCTGCCGAGCCGCGCGTCATATAGACAAAGGAGGTGGCAGCAGATGGAATTTGAGCAGGTCTATGACCTGTACTTCCGGGATGTATATCGCTATATTCTGAAGCTATCCGGCAGCGAGCATGTGGCTGAGGAGATCACCAGCGACACATTCTTCAAGGCACTGCGATCCATCGGAAAATTCCGTGGCAGCTGCGACATGCGGGTATGGCTGTGCCAGATCGCCAAGAACTGCTATTATACCTATCTGCGGAAGGAAAAGCATACCACTCCGCTGGAAGAACTGCCGGAGTCTGTGGGCGGTGCGGATACTCCCGAGGAGCTGATCGGCGCACGGGAGGAAGCCCGGCAGATACAGGCCATTCTGCATGACCTGCCGGAGCCGTACCGGGAGGTGTTCATGTGGCGGGTATACGCCGAGCTGTCTTATAAGCAGATCGGTGAATTGTTCGCCAAGTCGGATAACTGGGCATGCGTCACCTACCACCGTGCCAGAAACATGATAAAAAACAGATTGGAGGACAGCAACAATGAAAAATGAATGCAGTATCGTCCGCGACCTGCTGCCGCTGTATGTGGAGGGCATGCTCAGCGAGGACAGCGCCGCCTTTGTCAAAGAGCATCTGGATACATGCGAAGAATGCCGCGCACTGTCCGCCGGTGAAGATCCGTCCGCTCCCACCGACGCGGACACGGAGCAGCGCACCGGTGAAGCCGGCGTTCTGCGGACGCTGAAAAAGAAGCTGCGGAAGCAGACGTGGTGCGCCATCTTTATTACGGCGGCGGTGGTGCTGCTGGTGACGCTGATGCTGCGGCTCAACTCCATCGACTATCTGGCGGCCATCAGCTCTGCCGAACAGTATACCTTCAGCGACCGCATGGCGCTGCTGTTCAAGGGAGATTATTCCGACCAGGACAAGGCAGAAGCTGTTCTGAGCAACGCACACATCGTATTTGAGTATTCAGAGGAGGAAATATACAACGATGTTCTGGCAATGCCGAGGGACGAGGCTGCCTATGCCATGGGTGCGCTGGTACATTACTGCGTCCCGGAGATTTACGCCGGCAAAATGCTGACCATCTATCACATCGACCTGCTGTCGGCACATTTCAGCGGAGATTCCGGGAAAATGTGGGTCAAATACGGATATACGCGCTATGACAAGACCCATAATCTCACTCCATGCGGAGGCACGGGGGGCGCAATAGACCATATCGTACTCTGGAAACTGGAAAAATACGGTGACGGCTATTGGCGCGTGGTGGAGATCGTATAACGATATGGTACTTTCTTGACAGCGCATACAACTGAAAAAATCTCCCGGCTCCACGGAGCCGGGAGATTTTTTGTACAGTTGTTTACGCCTTGCCAGCGCAGCCCAGCACGTCCACCAGCTTGTGGCGTACCAGCTCCTTGATGTTGGCGCGGGCGGGCTTCAGATACTCGCGGGGATCGAACTTGTCGGGGTGCTCGTCCATGAACTGACGGATGGTGCCGGTCATGGCCAGACGCAGGTCGGAGTCGATGTTGATCTTGCAGACGGACAGGCGGGCGGCCTGACGCAGCTGCTCCTCCGGCACGCCGATGGCGTTGGGCATCTTGCCGCCGTGCTCGTTGATCATCTTCACATACTCCTGCGGTACGGAGGAGGAGCCGTGCAGCACGATGGGGAAGCCGGGCAGACGCTTGCTGACCTCCTCCAGCACGTCGAAACGCAGGGGAGGCGGTACCAGGATACCCTTCTCGTTGACGGTGCACTGCTCGGGCTTGAACTTATACGCACCGTGGCTGGTGCCGATGGCGATGGCCAGAGAGTCGCAGCCGGTCTTGGCAACGAATTCCTCCACCTCCTCAGGGCGGGTGTAGGACGCCTCGTGTGCGGCCACCTTCACCTCATCCTCGATGCCGGCCAGCGTGCCCAGCTCCGCCTCCACCACAACGCCGTGGTCGTGGGCGTACTCCACCACCTTGCGGGTGATCTCGATGTTCTCGGCAAAGGGCTTGGAGGACGCGTCGATCATGACGGAGGTAAAGCCGCCGTCGATACAGCTCTTGCAGGTCTCGAAGTCGGGGCCGTGATCCAGATGCAGCACGATGGGGATGTCGGGGCACGTCTCAACGGCGGCCTCCACCAGCTTCACCAGATAGGTGTGGTTGGCGTAAGCGCGGGCGCCCTTGCTGACCTGCAGGATCACGGGAGCGTGCTCCTCCTGGCAGGCCTCGGTGATGCCCTGTACGATCTCCATGTTGTTGACGTTGAACGCGCCGATGGCGTAGCCGCCATCATAAGCCTTGGCGAACATTTCCTTGGAAGTTACCAGTGCCATGTCAAAGTCTCCTTTATGATAAATTTTGCAATTATGCACCTGTTGTATGGAACGTTCCTATTGTATCATATTTTTCTGGATTTGCAAGCACAAACTGTTTACAACGGCTATTCTACATGGTAAAATACCCGTTGTAAACACAAAAATTCCGCTTTTGGAGGTATACGAATATGAAAGAACTGCGCGGCGCATGTATTATCGGGCAATCCGGCGGCCCCACTTCCGTTATCAACGCCAGTGCCTACGGCGTGATCGACACGGCGCTAAAATCCGGCGCCATCACACAGGTGCTGGGTGCTGAGCACGGTATCATGGGCGTCCTGAATGACCGACTGTTCGACATGGGACAGGAGGATCCCGAGGAGCTGCGCCTGCTGAAATACACCCCCTCCTCCGCTCTCGGCTCCTGCCGGTACAAGATCGCCGATCCGGAGCTGGACGACACCGACTATAAGCGCATTCTGGAGGTGTTCAAGAAGCACAACGTGCGCTATTTCTTCTATAACGGCGGCAACGACTCCATGGACACCTGCAACAAGATCAATCAGTACATGCAGTCCGTGGATTACGACTGCCGCGTGATGGGCGTGCCCAAGACCATTGACAACGACCTGTTCGGCACCGACCATTGCCCCGGCTACGCCTCTGCCGCCAAGTATATCGCCACGTCTATGATGGAGCTGTATCAGGATGCCCGCGTGTACGACAAGGGCATGATCGTGGTGGTGGAGATCATGGGTCGCCACGCTGGCTGGCTCACGGCCGCGTCCGCGCTGGCCGGTGAATACGGCGCGGGTCCCGACCTGATCTACCTGCCGGAGACGGATTTCAGCATGCCCAAGTTCATTGAGGACGTGAAGCGCATCTATAAGGAGACGGGCAACTGCATTGTTGCCGTGTCCGAGGGTATCCACTACGAAAACGGCGACTTCGTCTCCGAGGCCAAGGTCGCCGCCAACGACGGCTTTGGTCATGCCCAGCTGGGCGGTCTGGCCACCATTCTGGCTGAGGTGCTGAAGGAGGAGACAGGCGCCAAGGTGCGCGGCATCGAGCTGAACCTGCTGCAGCGCTGCGCGGCGCATCTGGCCAGCGAGACGGACATTGAAGAGTCCTACATGGCCGGCAAGGTGGCGGTGGAGAACGCCGTCAACGGCATCAACGGCCGCATGATCGGCTTCGAACGCGGCATTCAGGACGGCAAATATGCCTGCCGCACGAAGCTCATCCCCCTGATGGAGGTGGCCAACGTGGAGAAGAAGATCCCCCGCGAGTGGATCAACGAGGCGGGCAACGGCGTGAACCACCAGTTCATCGAATACGCGCTGCCGCTGATCCAGGGTGAGCCCGACCTGCCCAAGCAGGACTCCCTCCCCCGCTTCGCCAAGCTGAAAAAGGTGCTGGCCAAGTAAAAAGCCTTACATAAAAACGGCTGGAAAGTATTTTTACTTTCCAGCCGTTTTTCACTTTTTCTGCCACGGCTGCACGTCCTTCAGTTCCTGAAACAGCCGCAGATAGCTTCTGTGCCGCGAGGCAGGAATGTCGCCGTCCTTCACCGCCTGCAAAACGCGGCAGCCCTTCTCTTTGGTGTGGGTGCAGCCTGTAAAGCGGCAGTCGTTGACATAGGGCGCAAACTCCGGAAATGTCTCCGGCAGATGTTCCTTCAGCTCAAGATCCATCTCCTCCGTGTCGAAGGAGGAAAAGCCCGGCGTGTCAATAACGTAGGTATCGCCACCCAGCGGAAACAGCTCCACGTGCCGTGTGGTATGTCGCCCGCGCCCCAGCGCCTTGCTGACCTCACCTACCGGCAGGTGCAGCTCCGGCAGCAGCGCATTGAGCACGCTGGATTTTCCCACGCCGGAATTCCCGGTAAAGGCGTTCAGCTTCCCGGCAATGGCCTGCCGCAGTGCGTCCAACCCCTCCCCTGTCTCCGCGCTGATGCGCAGAACGGGGATAGCCGAGCGGCTGTAAATGCCGTACAGCTCCTCCGCCGGATCCAGGTCGCATTTGTTCAGGCACAGCAGCACATCGCAGCCCTTCAACGCGGCGATGGAGGCGATGCGGTCGATGAGATATGGCTCCGTCACCGGTATGGCGGCGGATGCCAGGATCACCAGCTGGTCGATGTTGGCCGCCGCAGGACGAGAAAAGACGTTGCGGCGCTCCTCTATGGCCTCCACAAAGCCCTCGCCGCCGCCCAGCTCACGCACCTCCACCCGGTCGCCCACCAGAGGGCTTACGCCCTCCCTGCGGAATTTGCCCCGGGCGCGGCACTGAAGCGTCTCCGCGCCGGTATTCACATAGTAAAAGCCGCTGAGAGCCTTCTCGATCCTGCCCCGGCTCAAAAGATGACCTCCTGAATGTCGCTGACCTTGGTGGCCTCGGTGTCCAGGCTGGTGAAATAGGCGCACACATAGGACGATGTGCCGGGATCGCCGGTAAAGGTATAGCTCACCTTCCCCAGCGACGCGCTGAGATACTGGCTGTCCAGTATCACGCCGTCCTGCTCGAATTCCACCTTCAGCATACCCTCCATGTCGGCGGGCATGGAAAATTCTGCCACGCGGGAGGTCTGCGACTGTTGGTCGTTCTTGGAGCCGCTGACGGTGAAGCTGATCTTCGTGCCGCCGGGCACCTCGGAGGTGGGCTTAAGGCTCTGCTCCACCACCTGCCCCGGTTCGGCGATGTTGTAGGGGTCGTAGGTGATCTCGCCCACAATCAGCCCCAGATCCCGTGCATTCTTCGTAGCGTCGGCGATGTTCTGGCCGGTAAAGGTAGGCACCACCACCGACTCAGGCCCCTTGCTGTAATAGATGATAACGGTCTGCCCGGCGGTAAGCGGCTCGTCCGCCGCCGGCTCCGTCCGGATAACGGCGTTGGCTCCGTACTTGTCGGAGGACTCCTCCCGGCTCTCGATCTTCAGGCTCATGCCCAGATCGGTCAGCAGCACCCGCGCCTGCCGGTACTCCATGCCGGTGAGATCCTTCATCAGCACCTTTTCCGGCTCCTCGGCTACATAGACCTCGATGACGAAGTTGCTCTTGCGGGTACGGCCGGCAATGGGATCCTGCTCCACGATCTGTCCCGGCTGGTACTCGTCGGTCTTGCGCATGCCCTGCACGTGGACGGTGAAAATATCCTTGACGCCCTCCGCCTCCTGCGCCTCCTCCACGGTCATGCCGCGGACATCGGGCACGGTGTAGCTCTTGTTGCTTCCCGCGGGGCCGAAATCGCCCAGGATCAGCTTGAACAGCAGCACCACCAGCAGCACCGCCGCCGCAAAAATACCGGCGATGATGGCGATGGAGCGCTTGTCCCGGCGGGGCGGCTCGTCGTCCTCCGGCTCGCGGCGCACCTCGCCGGTGTGCTTCTTTACAGCGGAGGCCACCTGCGCCGTGGGAATGGGCATGGTAGGCTCGCTGTCGGCAGCGGGCTTGGACAGCTCCTGCCGGATGTAATCCATGTCCACCGACGGGTCGCGGCGGAATTTCTCCAGATCCTCGATCATGGCGTCCGCCGAGGCGTAACGCTTGTTAGGGTCGCTGTTCATGGCCTTCATGCAGATCAGCTCCAGCGGCTCCGGGATGCTGGGGTCGATATCCCGCGGCGCCAGCGGCACGGAGCTCAGGTGCTGGATGGCCACGGACACGGCGCTGTCCCCTTCAAAGGGCAGGCGGCCTGTGAGCATCTCATACAGCACCACACCGGCGGAGTAGATGTCGGAGCGGGCGTCGATACGGTCGCCCCGTGCCTGCTCCGGGGAAATATAGTGCACGGAGCCCAGCGCCTCCTGGGTCAGCGTCTGCCCGGCGTTGGCCAGACACGCAATGCCGAAATCGGCCACCTTCACGCTGCCGTCCCGCAGCACCATGATGTTCTGGGGCTTGATATCCCGGTGGATGATGCCCCGGCTGTGGGCGTGGCTCAGTCCGCGCATGATCTGGGTGATGAAGTGCAGCGACTCCCGCCAATCCATGCGCCCGCGGCGCTCCATGTACTGCTTCAGGGTAATGCCGTCGATCAGCTCCATGACGATATATTCCCTGTCCGGGTTGGTGGACACATCGTAGACCGACACGATGTTGGCGTGGCTCAGCTGCGCGACCGCCTGGGATTCGTCGTGGAAACGGCGGCGGAAGTCGGCGTTGTCCGCCAGATCGCTTTTCAGTATTTTGATGGCCACAAGGCGGTTCAGCCGGTGGCACCGTGCCTTATACACGTTGGCCATGCCGCCGGTGCCGATCAGCTCCAGTATCTCGTAGCGATCGTCCAGCATTTTTCCGATGTACTGATCCATGTGGTCATCTCCTTTCCCCGTTCAGCAGCAGCACCGCCGTGATGTTATCCGGCGCGCCCCGCTGAAGCGAAATTTGCAGCAGGTGGTCAAGACATTCGTTTACGTCCCCGTCGTGAAGCACCTCGAACAGCATCTCCTGATCCGACACGGTATTCACCAGCCCGTCGGAGCACAGCAGCAGAAACTCGTCCTCCTGCCACGGCAGCTCGAAGGCGTCCGCCCGGGCGTTGATATCCGGCCCCAGCGCACGGGTGATCAGGTTTCGGTTGGGATGTTTGCGCGCCTCCTGAGGCGTCAGGTCGCCCTTGGCCACCATATTCTCCACAACGGAGTGATCCCGGGATATCTGGAATATTCCCTCCGCCGTGATGTGATAGGCGCGGCTGTCGCCGATATTGCCGATGATGGCCATGTCCGGCCGCGTCACGGCGCACACCAGCGTGGTGCCCATGTGCTGGTATTCCGCATTCCGCGCCGCCTCCTGCCGGATGGCGTCGTTGGCGCAGGCGATGGCGCTGAGCATGGCCTGCCGCACCTGCGCGGCGGTCATATCGTCCCGCAGCGCGCTGCGCAGCTCCTCCTCAAACCGGGAGACGGCAATGGCACTGGCCACCCGCCCTCCGTTGGTGCCGCCCATGCCGTCGCAGACCACTGCGGCGTGGAACGCCCCCGTCTGGAACACGGCATAGGCGTCCTGATTCTCGCTGCGAACCAACCCGGCGTTGGTTATGCCCCATGTTTTCACGTCGTATCACTTCCTTTATGCTGTCAAGTAGACAAGCCTTACAGCTGTCCTTTTTCCATCATTTCCTTGCGTCTCAGCTGGCCGCAGGACGCATCGATGTCCCCGCCCAGGCTGCGCCGCACCGTGGCGGTAACGCCCAGGCTCTCCAGCTTCTGCTGGAAGGCGCCCACGCGCTTGCTGGGCTTGTAGGGGCTTTCCACCACGTCATTCAGCGGGATGAGGTTCACATGTCCCGGCATCCCCTTCAGCTTTCTGGCGATCAGCTCCGCCTGCCAGTCGTGGTCGTTGACGCCGTCGATCATAGCGTACTCAAAGCTGATGCGCCGTCCGGTTTTCCGGAAGTACCGGTGGCAGGCGGCAAACAGCTCCTCCACATCATACGCGCGGTTCACCGGCATGATGCGGCTGCGCGTCTCGCTGTCCGGCGCGTGAAGCGACACCGACAGCGTCAGCTGCAATTGCTTTTCCGCCAGTGCATCGATCCCCGGCACCACGCCGCAGGTGGACAGACTGATGTGCCGCATACCGATGTTCAGCCCGTGAGGGCTGTTGACCAGTTCTAAAAAGCGCAGCACGTTGTCCATGTTGTCCAGCGGCTCGCCGATGCCCATGAGCACGATGTTAGACACGGGCAGGCCGCTGTCCAGCTGGGTGAAAAGCACCTGATCCAGCAGCTCGGAGGGACGCAGATCCCGCACCTTTCCGGCAACGGTGCTGGCGCAGAAGGCGCACCCCATGCGGCAGCCCACCTGCGAGGAGATGCACACCGTGTTGCCGTGGTGGTATTGCATCAGCACCGTCTCGATACAGTTGCCGTCGGACAGCTCCCACAGATACTTGATGGTGCCGTCCAGCCGGGATGTCTGCTTCCGCGCCACCGTGGGCGCGGTGATGAAGCACGTCTCCGCCAGCTGCGAACGCAGCGGCTTGGAGAGGTCTGTCATTTCGTCAAAGGAGCGCACGCCCCGGTGCAGCCATGTGAACACCTGCCGGGCACGAAAAGCCGGCTGTCCCATGCCCTTGAAGAAATCGGCCAGCTGGCTCTCCGTCATGGCTTTGATATCAGTCATATCACACGCTCCCCGCGTCACGCCCTGCGCCGCATGCGGCAGATATAAAAGCCGTCCGTCCTCGTGCGCTGCGGCCACAGTGTCGCATCGCCGGAGCAGCTGCCGATACCGGGCAGGTCGAAGTCCTCTTTCACAAATTCCGGGTGCCCGGACAGGAAATCCGTCACCACGCCGCCGTTTTCCTCCGGCAGCACCGTGCAGGTGGAATACACCAGCACCCCGCCGGGGCGCACATAGGCGGCTGCGTTCCCCAAAATCGCCCGCTGGATAGCCGGCAGTGCCGCCAGCGCCGCGGGATCCTTCCACCGGATGTCCGGCTTCTTGCGGATGATGCCCAGGCCGGAGCAGGGCACGTCCGCCAGCACCACATCCGCCTGCTCCACCCATGCCGCGTGGCGTTCCCGCCCATCGGCCAGCGCCGTGCGCACGATGGTAATGCCCAGCCGCGCCGCGCCGTTTTCGATGAGCTTCAGCTTGTGGGGGTGGATATCGCAGGACAGGATGTCTCCCCTGTTGCCCATCTCCATCGCCATAGCGAAGGACTTGCCGCCCGGTGCGGCGCACACGTCCAGCACCCGGTCGCCGGGCGCCGGAGCCGCGGCCATAGCCGCCAGCCGCGCCGCAGCGTCCTGCACCGTGCAGCGCCCCTCCGCAAAGGCGGGCAGCCGCTCCAGGTCGCCCGTACCGGTGATCTCAAAGCAGCCGGCCAGCCAAGGGTGAGGCTGCACGCTCACACCCGCGTCCCGCAGCTCCTGTGCCAGCTCCTCCGGCGTTGTCTTCAGGGGATTGGTCTGTATGCAGGTGGCCACAGGCCGGTTGTCCAGACGGAGAAATTCCTCCGCTTCCTCCCCTACCAACGACACCAGCCGCTCCACCAGCCACCGGGGGTGGCTGTACTGCACCGTCATGCGGCGCAGCGGATCGTTCTGCGGCAACCGGGGTAAAGTGCTTTTGCTTGCCACGCATTTCCGCAGCACGGCGTTGACCATACCAGCGGCGCGCGCCTTTCCCCGGCGCTTGACAAGCTCCACCGTCTCGTGTACCGCTGCCCGGTCGGGCACTTTGTCCATAAACAGGATCTGATAGATACCCAGCCGCAGCACGCAGGCCACCACCGGCTCCAGCCGGGCGGCTTTCTGGCTGCACCAGCTGTCGATGTAATAGTCCAGCAGCGTGCGGTTCTGCACCACGCCGTAGGTCATGCGGGCGCACAGCGCCGCATCACGGCTATCCAGCCCCGCCTGCGCGACGATACGCTTCACGCTGCCGTCAGACCACGCGCCGCGGCGCTCCATCAGCAGCAGCGACTCCAGCGCGGCGTCCCGCGCGTCCCGGGGCATCACAGACCCAGCGGCACCGGATGGCCGCGCAGGTAATCCGCCGCCGCCATGCGCTTGCCGCCCTCACCCTGCAATTCCAGTATCCGCAGGCACTTCCCGTCGCCGCAGGCAATGGAGAGTCCCGTCTTGTCCGCCGTCACCACAGCGCCCGCCGGGGCGTCCGTGGCCTCGCCCACCGCCGTGCGGTGGATCTTCACCGGCTTGCCCGCCAGCACCATGGATGCGCTGGGCCAGGGCACCAGTCCCCGCACCTGATCGTGCAGCTGCCGCGCGGGCCGGGTAAAGTCCAGTGGCGACAGGCTCTTGTCCAGCATGGGCGCGTAGGTGTGCGCCGCGTGATCCTGCGGCGTCCGGGTGACGGTGCCGTTTTCGATCTGCCCGATGGCCTCGCTCAGCGCTTCCGCGCCCAGCTCCGCCAGCCGTGTTGTCAGCCTCACAGCGTCCTCATCCGGGTCGATGGCCGTCTCGCGGCAGAGGATCACATCCCCCGCGTCCAGCTCCGGCGCCATGTACATGATAGACACGCCGGTGACGGCGTCGCCGTTGAGGATCGCCCAGTTGATAGGCGCCGCGCCCCGGTACTTGGGCAGAATGGAGGAATGCACGTTGATAGCGCCGTACTTCGGCGTGTTCAGAATGTCCTCCGGCAGGATGCGGCCATAGGCCGCCACCACGATCAGCTCCGGCTCCAGGGACTGCACCAGCGCCAGCGCCGTGCCGTCCTTCATCTTCAAAGGCTGATAAACCGGGATATTTTCTGTCAACGCATATTCCTTTACAGGCGGCGCTATCATTTTCATGCCGCGATTTTTCGGCTTGTCCGGCTGGGTGAACACGGCACACACGTCGTGCCCGTCCGCCACCAGCCGCTTCAGGGAAGCCACAGCGAAATCCGGCGTTCCCATAAACAGGATGCGCATTATTCCTCGTCTCCCTCGATCTCGTACTCGTCGGCGTGCTCCTCCAGCCACTTCTGCAGCTCCTCGCCCTCCATCAGCCGGTCGGTGTGCTCCACGAACAGGTGGCCGTCCAGATGCTCGATCTCGTGGCAGAAGCACCGGGCTGTCAGCCCCTCGTCCTCCACCTCGAACCATTCGCCGTCCCGATCCTGTGCGCGGACGCGCACCACCTCCGGGCGGGTGACAACGCCGTACTTGCCGGGCACGCTCAGGCAGCCCTCCAGCCCCGTCTGCTCGCCCTCCGTGCGGATGATCTCCGGGTTCACCAGCTCGATGAGCTGGTCGTCCTCGTCCAGCACCACGCACACCCGGCGCAGGATACCCACCTGCGGCGCAGCCAGACCCACACCGCCGGACTCAGCCAGCGTATCCGCCATATCGTCCAGCAGCGTGTGCAGGCGACTGTTAAAATCCGTTACGGGGCGGCACACCCTGGTCAGGCACTCCTCGCCCTCCAATGCGATCTTTCGTAAAGCCATTTCTCTTACCTCTATTCTGTCAGATTCAATCCATTCTGTCGCAGTCCGTGTATATATGCAGCCGCCGGTTCTCCGGCCGCTGGGCAAACGTCCGCATAAAGGACGCCAGCAGCTCCCGCACCGGCGCGGTGTTCTGCCCCAGAACCAGAAGGCGGTAGCGGTATATCCCGTTGACCTTCACCACCGGCGCAGGCGCAGGCCCGATAATGTCCAGCCCCAGCGCGCCGTAGGGCGCTTTTTTCACCGCCGCATCCATGCCCTGCCGCAGCAGCTCCGCGGCGCGGCGCACCGCCGCCTCCTCCGCTCCGGTGACTGTCACCGTGAACTGGTCGGCAAAGGGCGGATCCCGCCGCAGGCGGCGCAGGGTGATCTCCGCGTCATAAAACCGCTCGTAATCCTGCGCGGCCGCCGCCTGTATCACGTCGTTTTCCGGCGTGTACGTCTGAATGACGGCGCGGCCTGTCTTGGCGCCCCGCCCGGCGCGACCCACCACCTGCGTCAGCAGGTTAAAGGTACGCTCCGCCGCCCGGTAGTGATCCACATACAGGGACAGATCGGCGCTGAGCACGCCCACCAGCGTCACATTTTCAAAATCCAGCCCCTTGGCCACCATCTGTGTGCCCAGCAGGATGGGTATCCGCCGCTGCTCGAATTCCCGCAGCAGCGCCTCGTGTCCGCCCGACACCGTGTCTGCGTCCATGCGCAGCACCTCCGTGCCGGGGAACAGCTCCTTCAGCTCCTCCTCCACCCGCTGTGTGCCGAAGCCGATATGCTTCAGCGTACCGCCGCACTCCGGACACTGCTCCGGCGCCCGTTGGGAGTAGCCGCAATAGTGGCACATCAGCCGGTCATTGGCGCTGTGGTAGGTGAGATACACGCTGCACCGGGGACATTCCGGCACATAGCCGCACTGGGGACACAGCAGCTGGCGGCTGCTGCCCCGGCGGTTGAGAAACAGAATGCTCTGCTCCCCGGCGGCCAGATTCTTCTCCAGCTCCTCCTGCAAGGGCCGGCTGATGATGGTGCTGTGTCCGCTGCGCAGCTCCTGCCGCAGGTCGGCCAGCACCACCTGCGGCAGCGACTGGCGGTTGTACCGCTCCGTCAGCTCCAGCAGGTCATAGTCCCCCTGCCGCGCGTGGTAAAACGTCTCCACCGTGGGCGTGGCCGAGCCCAAAAGCAGCCGCGCACCCTCGGCGGCGCAGCGGTATTTGGCCACGTCGCGGGCGTGGTAGCAGGGCGCGTTTTCCGACTGGTACGACCCTTCCTGCTCCTCGTCCATAACGATCAGTCCCAGCTTGTCCAGCGGCGCGAACACCGCCGACCGGGTACCCAGCACGATGTGCGCCTCGCCCCGGCGCAGCCGCTTGTACTGGTCGTACCGCTCCGTCAGGCGCAGTCCGCTGTGGAGCAGCGCCACCTCGTGGCCGAAATAGGCGGTGAAGCGCGCCATCATCTGCGGCGTCAGGGCGATCTCCGGCACCAGGATCATCACGGACTTGCCCATCCGCAGCAGCTCCTGCGCCAGCCGGATATACACCACCGTCTTTCCGCTGCCGGTAACGCCCCGCAGCAGCGTGACCCCCGGTTCACCGCCCTCTATCTGCCGCAGCAGCGTGTCACAGACCCGCTGCTGCCCCTCATTCAGTGTTAAGCTTGTCGCCTTTACAGCATATTGCTGAGCGGAGATACGGTATTCCTCCTGCTCTCGGTACGCCACCGCGCCCAGCTGCTGCAGGCCGTTGACCGTCTGCCGCGCCGCGCCGGTGAAATACGTCAGGTCGTGCATAGCCGTCTCGCCGCTGCGCGCCAGAAAATGCACCACCTCCCGCCGCCGCTGGGATCTTCCCGCCAGCGACAGGGCTTCCTCCTCCGGGACGGCCAGACGAACCAGCGTTACCACCTTGTCCTGCACCTTCCGGTTCTGTTTCCGGTCGCAGCGCAGCGCACCGGCTCTGGCCATGCGCCGCAGCAGCAGCTCCACATCGTCGCCCAGCTCCTGACGCAGCTTGTCCGTGGACATTGCTCCGTCCTGCAAAAGGCGGCATACCGCCGCCTCCTGAGCCGTCGGCTCCTCAGGCTCGCGCACCAGCGTCCACGTCTCCCGGTAGTGATACCACACCGCCGTGGGAAGCACCGTCCGCAGCGCATCGTAGAATGTGCAGAAATACCGCCGCGTCATCCACAGCGTCAGCCGCAGCTCCCTTTCCGTGAGTATCGGCTCCTCGTCCAGCAGCGTGCGCACCGCCTTCAGCGGCTTGTCCGGCACCTCCTGCCGCAGGGACAGGATCACCGCCTCGCTGAGGCGGTTTCCCCGTCCGAAGGGCACCAGCACACGGCAGCCCACCTGCCCCGCCAGCTCCGGCGGCAGCAGGTAGTCATAGACCTTGTCGATGGCATAAGTCGCCGCTTGCACGGCGACCTTGGCGACTGTGGCCATATCAGTCCTCGTTATCCTCTTCCTCGATGACAGGATCGCTGACATACTGCCCCTGCGCCACCTCGTCAATGGCCAGCGTTACGGGCTTCTCGTCCAGATGCTGTCCGGTGACCTCCGCTTCGGCGGCGATCTGGCGGGCGCGCCGCGCCACCACGTTCACCATCATGTAGCGGTTGGGGATATACTGGGTCAGCTTGTTCATAGCGGGATAGAGCATAGACATAACGATCAATTCCTTTCCATAAAACACTTATTTCCTGCCCGCGCCTGTAGGCGCAGAGCCTGCTTACTTGCTGTTGAGCACGCTGTCCATCCGCTCGGCGGGCTTGCAATGCTCGGCGCACATGATGGCGCGCAGCTCGTTCACGGCGTTCTCCACCGTGTCGTTCACCACGAAGTAGTCATAGTCCCTGGCCATTTCCAGCTCCACCTGCGCACGGAGCAAGCGCTTCTGCACCTTTTCCGGGCTGTCGGTGCCCCGGGCGGTCAGGCGGCGCTCCAGCTCCTTCCAGCTGGGCGGCGCAATGAAGATGCGCACTGTCTCCGGCCGCTTGGCGCACACCTGCATGGCGCCCTGGATCTCGATGTCCAGCAGCACGTCCTTCCCCTGCTCCATGGCCTCGTCCACCAGCCGCATGGGTGTGCCGTAGAAGTTGCCCACATACTCGGCGTATTCCAGAAACGCATCCTCTGCGATCATATTGCGGAACCGATCCGCATGGATGAAGTGATAGTCCACGCCGTCCCGCTCACCCTCGCGGGGCGTGCGGGTGGTGGCGGAAACAGAGAAATACAGGTCGTCCCGCCCCTCAAACAGCGCGTGGAGCACGGTGCTCTTTCCCACGCCGGAGGGTCCGGAGACAATAAACGTTTTTCCCATTGTATGCATGTGTCATTCCTCCTCAGTCATGTCGGCCACCGTCATGCCCAGACGGGGTGCCAGCCGCTCCGCCGCCAGCGCGGACAGCACCACATGGTCGCTGTCCATGATCAGCACGGAGGCCGTCTTGCGGCCGTAGGTGGCGTCAATGAGCATCCCCCTGTCCCGTGACTCCTGCACCAGCCGCTTCACCGGCGCGGAGTCGGGGCTTACCACAGCGATGAGCCGCTGCGCGGAGATCAGATTGCCGAAACCAATGTTGATAAACTGCATCCCGGCATCTCCTTATTCCATATTCTGTACCTGCTCGCGGATCTTCTCCACCTCGGCCTTCATGTTCACCACGTCCCGCGCCACGGTCAGGTCGTTGCACTTGGAACCGATGGTGTTGCACTCCCGGTTGACCTCCTGGATAAGGAAGTCCAGCTTCCGACCAACAGGCTCGCTGCTTTGCAGCATGTCCCGCAGCTGGGCAATGTGGCTGCGCAGGCGCACCGTCTCCTCGTCCACCGCCACCTTGTCGGCGAAGATAGCCGCCTCCGTCAGGATACGGCTCTCGTCGATAGTGGTGGACTGCAGCACCTCCTGCATCTTTGTCTCCAGCCGCTGCCGGTAGGCTGCCACCGTCTGGGGCGACTGTACCTCCACCTTGCCCACCGTCTCCTCGATGGTGTCCACGCGGGAGCCGACGTCCAGCGCCAGCTTCTCGCCCTCCACCGTGCGCATGGCATTATAGGCGGCCAGCGCGTCGTCCAGCACGGCGCAGATATCGGCGGCGATGGCCTCCACGTCCTCCTCCGCCTTGGTAACAGTCAGCACGTCGGGGAATCTGGCCAGCACCTCCGGCGTGATCTCGCCGGGCAGCGTAAAGCGCTCCTTCAGCAGCGTCAGGGCATCATAATAGCCCTTGGCCAGCCCCTCGTTCACCTGCACCACCGCCACATCTGCCGCAGAGGTATCGATGGTCACAAACACATCCACCTTGCCCCGGGAAATGGCCTTCTGCACGCGGGTCTTGATGGCATCCTCCGCAAAGATGTACGCGCGGGGCAGCTTCACGGTGCAGTCCAGATAGCGGTTGTTGACGGAACGCACCTCCACTGTGATATCGCGTCCGCTGCGCATTTCGCGGGCACGGCCGTAACCGGTCATACTTTTGACCACGGGATCAACTCCTTCATTTTAGTAAACGGGGACTCCTCCCCGGTATTCACAGCTTCAGCAGAAACAGATCGGCACACCGAAGGCGTTGCAGCACAGTGTTGCACCGCACAGCCGCAGGCAGTCCCCGTTGCCGCAGGTTCCGGTGGTCACGTTGTCGTATCCCTCCGGCCGGTAGGCGGTGCTCCGCCCCTCCGCGATGTCCAGCGCCCGCTGGTATTCCTGATTGTCCGGATCCATGTTCACAGCGTTCTGATAATACCGCCGCGCCTCGTCCAGCCAGCCGCGCCGATAGCATATAGCGCCCTTGAGGAAGCTCCACTCGGCGTCGTGGTCGGTCATGGCGTTCAGCAGCTCCTCCGCCAGATTCAGGTTCCCCTGGGATATGGCCATGCGGATGCGCTGGTACCGGCTGCCGCCGGACTGGTAGCCCGCCTGATAGCCACCGTAGCCGCCGCCGCTGTACCCGCCGGCACGCGCCGCCTTCCGCTGGGACTGCACCGCCTCGTAAGCCTCGTTGATCTCCTTCATGCGCTCCTGTGCCAGATCCGCCAGCGGGTTGTCGTGGTAGTTATCCGGATGGTACTTCCGCGCCAGATCGCGGTACGCCTTCTTTACTTCTTCATCCGTAGCGGTACTGGGCACGCCCAGCACCTGATAGGGATCACGCATAGTCCGTGTCCGCCTTTCCTATATCTTTCCGTCTCTGCCGCTTGCGGAACGTGCCGTTCAGCACCGCCGCACCCACGGCATACAGTCCCTCGTACACTGTGGCGCGGAGGACAGGGGTATACACACTCTCCGGCAGCAGTTCAAAGGCCGCCGCCATCGCCTGCACCGAGCCGTCCATGGTCTGTGCCAGCGCCTGTCGATCCGCCGGGCGCAGTCTGCCATCCTCCGGTGCGAACCGCAGCGCCAGCGGGTTGTAGCTGCCGGTTTTCATGTCGCTGCGCAGATCGTCCGCCGCGTCGGTCAGGTAGATCCACCGTCCCAGATGATACAGCATCTGCTCCGTCACCCGGCGGCGCTTTTCCTCCGCGATTTCCCCCGCCGCCAGCGCCAGCAGCCGCGCAAAGGCGTCCGCCGGCTCATCCAGCGTCGGACAGCTTTCCCTTTCCAGTGCGGACAGCTCGTCCAGCTGCTGCCGCGCGTCCCGGTCGAACCACGGCAGCGCCTGCCGCGCCTTGCGGTACGCCCTGCCCAGCAGCGCCGAGGCCACTCGGTATTTCAATCCGCCCCAGAAGCCGTGGTCGGCCACGCCGTCCCGCAGCTGCCAGTAGGTCAGTATCACGCTCATGTCCGCCGCCGTGTTCAGCGCCGGATCGCCCCCCGCACAGGGGCAGCCCTTCACCGGATGGATCGCGCAGCGCCTGCACTCCGTCCTGCCCGCTCCGTCGGACAGCACCATGGCCAGAAACGTCAGGTCATAGTTCAGGATCATCCGCCCCGCCAGACCGTACCGTTTTCCCAACGCATGGCACAGCCCGCAATAGGCAGCGCGAAACGCCTCCCGCTCCTGCTCCGACAGCCGCCGATCAGAGGGGCGCACATAGCCGAACATCTCTCAGAACACCCGCAGGATGTGGTAGGTCAGCAGCTCCTTGCGCCGGGCGTAGCGGTCATAGACCACGCTGGGCACAAACGCCAGCGCAGCGGCGGCGATGGCGATACCGTAACGCCAGCCCTCTGCCAGTCCCTCCGACAGGAAGTACCCCAGCAGGAAGCACACCACCGGCAGCACATACACCAGCGCCACCACGCCCAGCAGCTTTCTGGTGCTGCTCTCCACCACCACTTTTTCGCCGGGCTGGGCGTTGGGGTCGTTCTTGGCGCGGGCTTTGATGGCCGCGCCTGTCATGCCGCACCCGGCGCACTCCTCGCAGTCGTGCCCGCAGGCCGACTTCCGGGGCACGGATATCTCTGCGTACCCGCCGGGCAGCAGCTTTTCCACTGTTGCGATCTGTGTCATCGTATCACCTCTCCGCTCATGCCGCCGGGTGCGATGCCGCCGCGCCCTCCGCCGTCTCCGGCACGGTGGGCGCCACATCGGTGACTGTCACCGTCAGCTCATAGGTGCCCCGCACCGTCACGTCGTTAAAGCCGCTGATGGTCACTGTCACGGGGACTGTCACCGTCCCCTGACCCGTTACGGCGCTCATATCCGCTATCACCCGCAGATTCTCCGCCGTGACAGCCTCGATCTCCTCACTCAGCCCCCACAGCCGCACCGTCAGTCCGCCGTCGGGCGCAATGGCATACAGCCCGGACGGGAGCTTGTCGAATTCAATGCTTGTGGCCGTCAGACTCTTTTCCTCGATGCCCTCCAGCGTAATATCCGCCGTGGCCACCTCATTGCCGTTCACCAGCCATGTGCCGTCCGGCGGCGTGACCACATAGCTGTTCTGCTGGTGCAGCTCCAGATCGTCCACATGCAGCGTGGCCAGCACCAGCTTGTCGATGGAGTCCAGCACGTCGGCCTCGCCGTTGAGCCGCACCGTCTTAGGCGTAATGTCGCACTTGATGCTGTTCATGGCCGCGCCGGGTACGCCGGAGAACTCCACTGCCAGCTCCACCTCTCTGGTGGTCAGCACCGGCACCTTGGCCTGTATCAAGCTGGTGTTGGTGCGGATGTTGCTGTTCTCCACCGGGTTGCCGTCGTAGTCGTACAGCTGCACATCCACCGTCTGCACCACCGACCGGGTAGCGCCGCTGATATCCACCGTCAGCTTGGCGCAGCTGACGTTCAGCAGGTCATCTCTCTGGGCGCGCAGCGTCAGCACCTCAGGATCCAGCACCACATCACCGGTGAAATATCCCTCGGCCACCTCGCCGACAACATGGCACTCCACCGGCACCTCTTTCGTATACAGCTCGCCCACCGTCACCGTGATCTGACTCAGGCTGGCCTTCTCCACACTGACGTTGGTGCGCACCACCCCGTCAGGGAAGCTGACTGTCCAATCCAGCTGGTGTACGCCCACGGAGTCGATGCTGGACGTGCTGGCGATGACCCGCACGTTGTCCCGGTTCATCTTCACCAGCTCCCGCTTGGGACCCCGTATCTTCAGATCGATGGTGGTATCGTACCCCGACAGCAGCATCAGGTTCTTGTCCGCCAGTGTAGTATTCTCGCCGGAGAACTCCACAGGGATGTCCCGTATGGTCATTGTGCGCTCCGGCGCTCTTTCCAGATCCACATACAGCCACATGGCAATGGCCACCAGAATAGAGATAACGATCCGCACCACCTTGCTGCGGTTGAACCGGGGCTTTTCCTCCTCGGTGTTCGGCTCCCGATCAGACATCCATTCCGACATCGTCCTTATCCCCCTTTCTGTTCAGGCCCAGTATCTCTGCCAGTGTACGGCGGGGCTTGTCCTCTGTCTCCTCCTCCGGCGGCATCAGCTCGTTGCGCAGCAGCTTGCCCAGCGTCTCCGGCATCAGGTGCCGCTTCAGCATTCCGCCGATGGCCACGGAGATGGAGCCCGTCTCCTCCGACACGATGACCACCACCGCGTCGGAATTCTCGCTCATTCCGATGCCCGCCCGGTGCCGCATGCCCAGGTCGCGGCTCAGATTCACGTTCTTACTCAGGGGCAGCATGCAGCCTGCGCCCAGTATCCGCCCGTGGCGGATGATAACGGCGCCATCGTGCATGGGCGCCTTGACGAAGAAGATGTTCTTCAGCAGCTCGGAGGACACGGCGGCATCCAGCATGGTGCCGCTGCGCACCATATCGTCCAGCCGGATATCCCGCTCGAACACGATCAGCACGCCGGTCTTGCTCTGGGACATCTCCTTGCAGGCCACCACCGTCTGGTCGATGGCCGTCTCCAGCTCCGACTGCTGCTTGGGGTCGTTGAACACCTTCAGCAGCTTGATGTTGCGGCTGCCGACCTTTTCCAGTATCTGCCGTATCTCCGGCTGAAACAGCACGATAATGGCCAGAATACCCACCTGCACCAGATTCTTCATGATATAGGAGATGGCGTTCAGCTGCAATATATCCGCCAATCCCAGCACCAGCAGAAAGGCCACCACGCCCTTGAGGATATTCTCCGCGCGGGTGCTCTTGACCATCCGCAGCAGGCTGTACACCAGAAACGCGATGATGGCGATATCCAGCACGTCCGAAATGCGGATCAGCAGTAAGTAGCTCCCAATATTTTCTAATAATGCCAATACCTTTTCCATGTTGTCACCCTTTCCGTTCGGGTCCAAAGTACGCATAAAAACAGATAGTATCATTATATAAAAAACATTGGGAAAATGCAACAAAAAATTATGTGAACAGTTTTGCAGTTTAACGAAGAGTCTGCCCCAGCAGCCGCGCAAATTCCTCCACCTGCGCCGCCGTGTTGAAGGCTGAAAAGCTGCACCGCACCGTGCCCGTGTCCAGCGTCCCCGCTGTCCGGTGCGCCAGCGGCGCACAGTGCAGTCCCGCCCTTACCGCCGCGCCCCGGGCAGCCAGCGCCTCGCCCAGCTCCTCGCAGTCCCAGCCCTCTGCCCGGAAGCTCAGCACCGCCGTCTGCGAATCATCATCCGGGCAGAAAAACACCTCCACACCGGGCATTCCCGCAAGCCGCGCCGCCAGCTGCCGCGTCAGCCGCCGCTCGTTGGCGGCGATACGCTCCGTGCCCCGCGCCTTCACGAAGCGCAGCCCCTCCAGCAGCCCCGCAATGCCCGGCATATTGTGCGTTCCCGGCTCCAACCGATCCGGCAGCTGGTCGGGCATGACCTGCAAAAGCGACTGCGACCCGGTGCCGCCCCGCAGCAGCGGCTCCGGCTCCATGCCGCACAGCAGCAGCCCCGTCCCCTGCGGGCCATACAGTCCCTTGTGTCCCGGCATGGCGACGAACGCCGCGCCCAGCGCCGCCATGTCCACCGGCAGCGTCCCCGCCGACTGGGAGGCGTCCAGCACGAAGGGCACACCCCTCTCCCGGCACAGCGCCGCAATGCGCTCCACCGGCAGCCGGCAGCCGAACACGTTGGACACGTGGGTGCAGATCACCGCATCCGCCGGCGTTTCCAGCGCCTGCGCGAACTGCCGAACCATCTCCTCCCGGTCGAAAAGCGGCGCGTCCGCCACCGCGATCTCCACGCTGGGGATGGCGTGCAGCGGCCGCGTCACCGCGTTGTGCTCATACCCGGAGATCACCACCCGGCCGCCGGGCTTCACCAGCGTCCGGATGGCGATGTTCAGCCCGTGGGTGGCGCTGGACGTGAACACCACCCGCTCCGGATCGGTCACGCCGAACAGCTCCGCCGCCAGCGTCCGGCACCGCAGATCCGTCTCCTCCGCCGCGCGGGTGGCCGGATAGCTCCCCCGCCCCGGAGAGGACAGCGTCCCCACCGCCCGGTACATGGCGCGCGCCACTGCTTCCGGCTTTTGCAGCGTGGTAGCGCCCGCGTCAAAATAGATCATAGCTCCACCTCTCTGAATCTGTCGTCCTCCCGGCAAAACACCTGCGTGGGCGCAAAGCCCGCCTCCCGCAGCAGCCGCAGTGCCGCCGTTGTCCGCTCTCTGCCCCGCAGCCGCAGCACATATCCGCAGCCCTTCCCTGTCAGTCCCATGGGCGCACGGGCGACAACGGCGCGGACACCCCGCCGCTCCAGTGCCTGCGCCATACGCTGGGCGTGGGTCACAGAGCGTGCGGTGATGAGATATTCCTCCATGCTGGCACCTCCTTTGTACTCATGCCATCGTATGCCCCGCACCCCCAAAGTGTGAAAAACGAAGCACCGCCGTAGGCCAGGCGGCCCGAGGCGGTGCTTCGTCACTTCGTCATTTGCAATTCTTCTGGTAGATGGTATACAGCCCCTCCATCAGCAGGTACTTGTCGTACACCACGCGGTTGCGGCAGTACCGGGCGATCACCGGCGCGTTGGGGCCGGTAGCTACAATGGACGGCTCCGCGCCGTGCAGCGTCTCCCGGATGCGGTCGATCACGCCGTCCAGCATGGCCGCCGTGCCGTATACGATGCCGCTGCGCATGCACTCCTCGGTGTTCTTCCCGATCAGCTGCTTCGGGTGCTCCAGCGAGATGTTGGGCAGCTGCGCCGTGTGGTGGGACAGTGCATCCAGCGACAGCCGCACGCCGGGGAACATCAGTCCGCCCTCGTAGGTGCGCTTCTCGGAAATGTAGGAGATAATGGTAGCCGTCCCCATGTCGATCATGATAATGGGCACCGGGTACTTTTCCAGCGCGGAAACGGCGTTGGCCACGATATCCGCGCCCAGCTGCTGGCTGTTGAACTCCATGCGGATGTTCAGCCCCGTCTTGATACCGGCGCCCACCACCATGGGCGGCTTACCCAGCAGCCGCGTCAGCGCCTTTTCCATCATGAAATTCATGGGCGGCACCACGCTGGACAGGATCGCGCCGCTGACCTGACGGATGTCGCAGCCGTACAGGGTAAACAGGTTCATCAGATCGATGCTGATCTGATCCGCCGTCTTGCGGCTGTCGGTGTCAATGGACGCCAGAAACTTCAGCTCCTTCTGCCCGTCGAACAGCCCTACGGATATGTTGGAATTCCCGATATCAATGGCCAAAAGCATGCTATGATCTCCTTCCTGCCCTTTTTGCTTATCATACCACGGCGCAGTCCGCTTTACAAGGCGAAAATGAACCCCGGCTTGTCGGCCGGGGTTCATCGCGCATCTTATTTCTCACTCCTGCGTCATGAAGGCATCCGCCTCGTCCACGGTGTGCATGTGCTCCAGCATACGCACCACCATGTTGCTGTAGCCCCACTCATTGTCGTACCACGCGATGAGCTTGACGAAATCCTGGTCCAGAGAGATACCTGCCGTCTCGTCGAAAATACAGGGGCAGGGATTGCCGATCAGGTCGGTGGACACCACCTGGTCGCGGGTATAGCCGATGATGCCCTTCATGTACGTCTCGGACGCATGGAGGATCTCATAGCAGATGTCCGCATAGGAGGCGGTCCTGCTGAGCCGCGCGGTCAGATCCACCACGGATACGTCCGCCGTGGGCACGCGGAAGGCCATGCCGGTCATCTTGCCCTTCAGGGACGGGATCACGCGGCCAACGGCCTTGGCTGCGCCGGTGGTGGTGGGGATGATGTTGTTGAGGATGGAACGCCCCGTGCGCCAGTCGCTGCCGCCGCGGGAGTCCACGGCCTTCTGCTTGGCGGTGGAGGCATGGATGGTGGACATCAGGGACTGCTCGATGCCGAACTCCTTGTGGATGACATAGGCCAGCGGCGCAAGGCAGTTGGTGGTGCAGCTGGCGTTGGAGATGACACGCATATCGCTGCGGTATTCATCGCTGTTGACGCCGAACACGAAGGTAGGCGTGGCGTCGTCCTTGGCCGGAGCCGTCAGGATGACCTTCTTGGCGCCGCCCTTAAAGTGGCGGGAGGCCTTCTCGGTGGTGTTGTTGGCGCCGGTGGACTCGATGATGTACTCTGCGCCGCAGTCCGCCCAGTTGATCATCGCCGCGTCGGACTCGCTGTAGATCTTGATCTTACGCCCGTTGACGATCAGGTCGCCGCCGGCGTGCTCCACAGTGCCGGGGAAATTACGGAATACGGAGTCGTATTTCAGCAGATACACCATGTAGTCCACATCCGCCTTGCGCAGGTTGATACCGCATACCTCGAAGCGCTCCGGATCGTCCGCCAGTATGCGCAGCACCACCCGTCCGATACGGCCAAAGCCGTTGATACCGATCTTAATTGCCATGTCAGTGTCCTTCCTTCGTTTCCCCGCCCTGGGCGGCTGTATTTGTTCCAGGTACATTATATCAGCTTATAAAAATTTGTCACTACAAAAGTGAAAAAATATTGCCAATTTTACCGCTAATTTTGCCGTTTTTCTTCCGGAAGATTCAATTTTTTCTCAATTCGAAACCAAATGTTCCATACATTTCAAACCTTATAAACATGCCGTTTCTGTCGTAATTTCATTCAAAATCACATGTCATACGCCAGACAGCACAAGGTCGGACGATCGTCCGGCCTTGTGCTTATGGAGGGTTCTGTGGGCGTCACAGAATGATGCAGATCAGTCCTCCGCCGCCCTCGTTGATGATGCGCTCCAGCGCCTGCCGCAGCTTTGCCTGCGCATCCGCCGGCATACGCTTCAGCTTCGCCTGTAAGTCCTCGCCCACGATCTCGTGGAAGCTGCGCCCGAAGATATTGGACTGCCACAGCTTGCCGGTATCCCCCTCGAACTCCTGCAGCAGGTAGTTTACCATGTCCTCCGACTGCTTTTCGTTGCCCACGATGGGGGAAACCGTCGTCTCGATATCCGCCCGGATCAGGTGTATGGACGGCGCGCTGGCGCGCATCCGCACGCCGTACCGTCCCCCCTGCCGCACGATCTCCGGATCCTCCAGATTCAGCTCCTCCACGCCGGGCATCACAATGCCGTAGCCCGTCTCCCGCGCCGCCTTCAGCGCCGGCGCGACCTTGTCATACTCCCGCTTGGCCTCGGCCAGCTCCCCTATCAGCTGCATCAGGTCGCCGTCATCGCCGACCTGCAGGCCGCTCTGCTGGCTCAGCGTCTCGAAGAACATCCGGCGCGGCAGCCGGATTTCCACCTGCGCCACGCCGCTGCCCAGGTCAATATCCGACGACGATGCGCTTTCCACGTTCTCTCCCTGCGCCAGAAGCGCCATGCACGGCTGTAAATCGGATATCCTTGTCAGCTGTGATGCTGCCTGGCTTATCTCCTGATACAGCCCGCTGCGTATGGGGTGCTCGCCAGGCAGGGCGTCCACCCACGGCGGCAGGAACACATCCAGCTCCTGCAGGGGGAACTGATACAGCAGCTCGCGGATAATGCCGTTGATGTCCTCCTCCGTCAGCGCCAGACAATTGACGCACCGGCAGCCCACGCCGTATTTCTCCCGTATCTCCTCCGCTGCGGCGGCAGCGCGGGCGCTCTCCGGCTGGGCGGAGTTCATCAGCACCAGGAACGGCTTGCCGATCTCCTGCAGCTCCCGTATGACCCGCTCCTCCGCCTCCCGATATTCCTCCCGCGGGATGTCCGTCACCGTGCCGTCGGTGGTCACCACCACGCCCACAGTGGCGTGGTCGGTAATGACCTTCCGCGTACCGATCTCCGCCGCCTCCGTCATGGGTATCTCATGGTCGTACCACGGCGTCATCACCATGCGCGGCGCCAGATCCTCGAACTGCCCCACGGCGGAATCCACCATGTACCCCACGCAGTCCACCAGCCGCACCGAGAAGGCCGCGCCCTCCTCCAGCCGGATCTGCACCGCCTCCTCTGGCACGAACTTCGGCTCCGCCGTCATGATGGTGCGTCCGGAGCCGCTCTGCGGCAGCTCATCCTGCGCCCTGTCGCGGCGATAGGCGTTGTCGATGTGCGGCAGCACCAGTGTCTCCATAAACCGCTTCACAAAGGTGGATTTTCCCGTGCGCACAGGCCCCACCACGCCGATATATACGCTGCCGCCGGTGCGCTGCGCCATGTCCTGATAAATGGACGTTGTCTCCTTCATAATGCCATCCTCCGAATCCTGTCTGTTGCCTTATATCTATGCGCGCACGGCGTCGTTTAGAATCTGCCGCCCAGAGCGGAAAATGCCCTTGTGTCCACGGGGAATTTGTGATAAAATTGACACAAAGTCGGGTACTGTGCAAGTTTTATGAATGCGGAGGCGAACGCTGTGGAAGATCAGAATATAGATCGTCGCGTCAGAAAAACGAAAAAACAGCTGCGGCAGGCTTTGATGGATCTCATGTCCGAGAAGCCCTCCAAGTCCATCTCCGTCCGGGAGCTGGCGGAGCGGGCGGACATCAACCGCGGCACGTTCTACATCCACTACAAGGACGTTGGTGACCTGCTCCAGCGGTTGGAGGACGAAATGGCGGAGCGTCTGATCCTCGTGTGCAAAAAGTACGCCTACGCCAACACGGAGGTCAGCGCCTTCCCCTACCTGACGGAGCTGTACCGCTTCGCGCAGGACAATGCCGACCTGTGTCTGGTGCTGCTGGGTCCTAACGGCGACCGGGCGTACACCGAGCGGATCTGTTCCATTCTTCGCAGCTACTTCCTCCGGGATTTCCTGTCCCGTTTTTACACCGGCAGCTCCGATCGGCTGGATTACTTCTGTTCCTTTATCGTCTCCGGCAACCTGACGCTGACGCTGGACTGGCTGTCCGGCGGCATGAAGGAGTCGGCGGAGGAAATGGCGGCTCTGGCCGGTGCTATCATCATGGACGGCGTCCGGGCGATGTGATGTACTTGAATATGCAAAAAGGCGGCCACACGGCCGCCTTTTATACTTTCTGTCGATAGTACCATTCCTGTCATTCCGAGAAGCAACTATTTCCGTGCCGAAAGGCGGCGCAAAAATAGCGGCATTATCAAAATACCACAACCAGCAGCATTTTGAACCGCTCCTGTCCGAACACCGCGTGGGGATGGCGGGCGGGCATGAGGATAGACTCGCCCTCGTGGAGGATGTGCTCCACGCCGTCCACGGTGATGCGCCCCTCGCCGTCCAGACACAGCACCAGCGCGTCGCCGCCGGACTCGTGGGTGCTGATCTCCTCTCCCTTGTCAAAGGCGAACAGCGTAACGCTGACGGCGTCGTTCTGCGCCAGCGTCTTGCTGACCACCTGACCGGGCTGGTAGGCCACCTGCTCCTTCATGGTCAGAACGGTGGCAATGTCGTAATTCTTCATCATGGCCGAAAGCTCCCTCCTTGATGAAAGAGGGCGGCTGATGCCGCCCTCCCGTTTTGTATTTACTTACCCAGCGCCGCCTTGAGAGCGTCCACGCGGTCGGTCTTTTCCCATGCCACGCCCAGCTCCTCACGACCCATGTGGCCGTAGGCCGCCAGCTGGCGGTAGATGGGCTTGCGCAGGTCGAGATCGCGGATGATAGCGGTGGGGCGCAGGTCAAAGACCTTCTCCACAGCGGCCTCCAGCTCGCTGTCGGCCACCACGCCGGTGCCGAACGTCTCCACCAGCACGCTGACGGGACGCGCCACGCCGATGGCGTAGGCCAGCTGCACCTGGCACTTGTCGGCAAGACCGGCAGCCACCACGTTCTTGGCCACCCAGCGGGCGGCGTAGGCCGCGGAGCGATCCACCTTGGTGGGATCCTTGCCGGAGAAGGCGCCGCCGCCGTGGGGCGCGCTGCCGCCGTAGGTATCCACGATGATCTTGCGTCCGGTCAGGCCGGCATCGGCGGCGGGGCCGCCGCTGACAAAGCGGCCGGTGGGGTTCACATAGATCTTCGTCTCGCCGTCCAGCAGCTCGGCAGGAACAGTGGGCTTGATGACCAGCTCGATCATATCCTTGCGGATCTGCTCCAGCGTCACGTCAGGGCTGTGCTGGGTGGACAGCACAACGGTGTCCACCCGAACGGGCTTGCCGTTCTCGTCGTACTCCACGGTGATCTGGGTCTTGCCATCGGGACGCAGATAGTCCACCAGACCCTGCTTGCGCACGTCGGTCAAGCGCTTGGCCATCTTGTGGGCAATGGAGATAGCCAGAGGCATCAGCTCCGGCGTCTCGTTGCAGGCGTAGCCGAACATCATGCCCTGGTCGCCGGCGCCGTTGTCCAGCTCGCTCTTGCCGGTGGACTTGGCCTCGTAGCTCTTGTCCACGCCCAGCGCGATATCGCCGGACTGCTCGTCGATGTTGGTGATGACGGCGCAGGTATTGCCGTCAAAGCCGCAGTCGGAGGAGTTGTAGCCGATGTCCAGCACCACCTGACGGGCGATCTTGGGGATATCCACATAGCAGCTGGTGGTGATCTCACCCATGATATGGATCAGACCGGTGGAGGCGCAGGTCTCGCAGGCCACGCGGCCGTTGGGATCCTGCTCGAAGATCGCGTCCAGAACCGCGTCGGAGATCTGGTCGCAGACCTTATCGGGATGTCCCTCGGTAACGGATTCAGAAGTAAACAGATGTCTTGCCATGGTTTTTTCTCCTTTCAGCTTTGAGAAATGCAACAAAAAAGCGCTCTGTCCGAATCGACAGAGTGCTGTATCTCTTGCTCTCCTCATCTTTCGATTCGTTCGTCGGATTTGGCACCTTGAAAAAACAGGTTGCCGTGGCTTCACAGGGCCGATCCCTCCGCCACTCTTGATAAGGTATTCACTTGTACTGTATATTGTAGCATCTTTTTTGCTATTGTCAATAGGGTTTCCTGAAATTAAAAAAGTATTCATTTTTTCCCGTTTCCGGGAAATACCTCCCCGATCACGCCAGCAGCTCCGCCAATCCCACCATCACCGGCATGGTCACGGCGGAAATCGCCGTCTGCACCGATACCAGCGACGAAGCCAGCTCCGTGTCCTTGCCGAACCGGGCGGCGAACATGCTCAGCAGCGCCGCAGGCGGCGCGCTGGCCGCGATGAGCAACACCAGCGTCAGGTCGTGGGGCACCCGCAGCGCAAGGCATATCCCCAGCGACACCAGCGGCAGCACCACCAGCCGCAGCACCAGCGTCACCCATGCGCTGGCGCCCCGCAGCGCCCGGCGAAAGTCCGCGTGGCTGAGCTGATAGCCCACCACCAGCATGGGCACCGGCGTATTCAGCTCGGACAGATAGCGCACGGGAACCATCAGCATCTCCGGCACCGTAATGCGGCACAGATACAGCGCCATAGCCGCCGCCACGCTGATCACGCCGGGGTTCAGCAGCAGCGGCTTCAGCCGCAGCTGGCTGCGGTCGCCGGTGACGGCGTACACGCCCCACGTCCATGTGAGCACCGTGAACACGATCACATACGCCGAGCCGTAGAAAATGCCGATGCTGCCCAGCATAGCCGCCATCAGGGGATAGCCGATAAAGCCGCAGTTGGAAAACACCGCGGCAAAGCGCAGATCGCCCTGCCGCTGGGTATCCCCATCCCGGATCAGCAGCACAGCCACCACGATGAACACCACGTGCAGCAGCAGCGAAACGCCTGTCACCAGTCCAAAATTCCGCAGCGTCTCCTGCTCCAGAGGCCGCTGGAACGCCACGATCATCATGCAGGGGGACACCACGTACATCACAAGGTTGCTCATGGCCGTGGAAGCGCGGTCGTCCAGTATCTTCACCTTGCCCAGCACAAAGCCCACCACCAGCAGCAGGTACAGCGTAATGATCTGCTGGCCTACGGTAAGAAACGACTGAAGCATGGGTATTTCCTCTCTTTCACGCAGAATAACACCGCCCAGTGTATCACAAAACCGGGCGGTGTCAAGAAAAATCATCGCTGGACAGTGCCCTGTCCCTTCACCTGTCGTCCGCTTCCCGTCCCACCGACCTCTCCGTAGAAAAGCCGTCGGGGTAGCGGCGCTCCAGCTTCTCCAGATTGGCGCGTAGGATGTCCTCCAGCGGCATTCCCAGCGCCGTGGCCGCCTCCGCCAGATACCACGCCACGTCGCCCAGCTCTCCGGCCAGGTGCTCCCGATCCAGCGGGTGCCCCTGTGCCAGCCACTTCTTCACGATGTCGATGGCCTCGCCGGACTCGCCGCACAGCCCCATAACGCTGTTGATGAGCACGTCCTTTTCGGTCAGCTTCGGGTTCAGCGTCGCCATGGCGCGCTGCTGGTATTCGTTGATGGTCATATCCCGCTCCCCTCCAACAGCGCCGGTATCTGCCGCAGATCCGTGACCTGCCATGTAACGTCCGCCCCCTCCGGCGCACCGGGGCGGCGGTAGTAGCAGGTCTTCATGCCGTACTGCCTGCCGCCGGCCATGTCGGAGGTCAGCGAGTCGCCGATGATGACGCATTTCTCCGGCGGCAGGGGCGCGGCGCGCCCCTCGTTCAGCTGTGCGAACGCCCCGTCAAAGAACGCCGCCGCGGGCTTGGACGCGCCCAGACGCTCCGAGATGAAGAACCAGTCGAAATACCGCTTCATCCCCGCCAGCTCCAGCCGGTGGAGCTGCTGGTCATAGGGGCCGTTGCTGGCCACAGCCAGCGGGTATTTCCCGTGGAGCGCCTCCAGCAGCTCCATAGCGCCGGGCACGGGGATGGCGCTGTCGTACAGGGCGGCGCGGAAATACGTTTCGAACACCGTTCCGTCAAAGTCGATGTCCAGCGCGGCGAACACGTTGTTCCAGCGGATGCGTTCCAGCTCCGCGAACGTCAGCGTTCCCTGCTCGATCTGCCGCCACAGCTTTCCGTTTTCCCGGTGGAATATCTCCTCCATATACGGCTCATAGGGCTTCAGCCCGAAGTGGGCGAAGCCCTCCCGCATGGTCCGGCGGATATACTCGTCAAAGTCCAGCAGCGTATTGTCAATGTCGATGAACACAAGCTCCATGGGATACCTCACAGGAAGAATTTCCGGTGCAGCGACCGGCGCAGGGGCTTACTGACGGCGATGACCAGCAGCATGGCGCCCAGCACCACGCCCACCGCCAGCGGATAGATCGACCACAGGAACGTGTCGTGCAGGCCGAAGGTCAAGTTCAGCAGGAACTCCACCAGCACCGCAAGGCCGCCGGACAGGATCAGCGCCCCGCCGCAGATATACAGCGCCGCACCGGGCAGGTATTTCAGCAGCGTCACCATGGCGCACACCAGCAGCGCCGCCGCGCCGGTGACGGGCAGGGCGAAGGACAGATACCAGTGTCCGCCGGTGGCGTAGTTCACATACAGCAGGAACAGCGCAATGGCCGCAAAGTCCACCGGCACGAAGATCACCGGGTCAGGCCGCTTGAACCACATGGGCAGCGCCGCCAGAATATACAGCAGCACAAGGCCGCCCACGGCGAAGCCCGACCATGTGATGCGGCCGTTGATGCGCCAGTCGCACAGCACGGAGATCACCGCCGGCAGCAGCATGCACACCGACACCACGAACATCACGCCGATGCGGCTGACCTCCTCGTGGCGGGGATGCTCGTCCGGGGGATAGGGCGGCTCGCCCTGTCCGCAGGGCAGATCGGGGTGAAAGACGCGTGTGCCGCACAGCGGGCACACCCGCTCGCTGTCCGCCAGCTCCACGCCGCATTTGATACAATACATGGACAAAACTCCTTTCCCTCCGCCTCAGCGCTGGTTGCTCTCCACCTTCACCGGCAGTCCCAGCCGGTGGAGCACCCGATAAAACCGGTATTCCAGCTCCGGCTCCTGAATGCTGCGGATACAGTTGATATACACCGTGTCGCCCCAGGTGACAACGCCGCAGTCGTGGGGTGCCCGCGCCTGTACGCCGATGATGAAATCCATCCGCTGCACATAGGGTACCATCACCTCCGGCAGCTCCACCCTGCCCAGATTGGACAGGCACAGGCAGGACTTGCACTCGCCCACGGCGTCGAACACCGCTTTCATGGCGATGTTCTTGATAAACAGCGGCATGACCCGCAGGATGGGCGAGCGTTCGCTGGCCACGTTTGCCGCGAACTTCGCCCGCATGGTGCGCCGGTTGTTCTCCAGCCCCATCTTGTGGTGGACGAGGCTGCACAGCTCGGAAAAGCTGCAATCGCCCATACGCGGGTCGATCTCCGGGGTGATATAGGATGCAAAGTTCCGCAGCGACCGGCTGGGGAACAGATTCCGCAGGTTCACGGGGATCAGCACCTTCACCGGCTTGCGGTGGCGGACATTGGGCACCTTCTCCGCCTGCAGCTCCCCAATAGCCTGCATCATGGCGGCGCACAGCAGCTCCGTCACGGACACGCCGTGCTCCTTGGCGCAGGCACGCAGCTTCTCCGCCGGGATCATCATGGTCACAAGGTTCTTATAGCCGTCCCGCTCCGGCGTACCGGACAGATGGTACGCCGTGGACTCGGCGCGGCTGGCGGTGACATCCCCGGCGTATCGGGCAAAGCTGTCCTCCAGCTCCTCCGGCGACGGCTCCTCCAGCCGCCCCAGCACGCCCTTCTCCGCCGGGACGGACAGGCCGTATTTCTCGCTGAGGTACTCGGCCAGCAGCGTTTTAACGAACACAAGCGCGCCGGTGCCGTCGGTCAGCGCGTGGAAGAACTCCACCGCCACCCTGTTTTTATACACCAGCACCCGGAAGGCGCACTGCCGCACCTCGTGGAAGGGCGCGTGCGCCAGCGGGCAGCTCTTCTCCGGCTGGATGGACGGGGTCTTGGGTATCTCCTCCAGATAGTACCAGAACACGCCCCGCCGCAGGCGCACGGCAATGGACGGAAAGCGCCGCGCCGTCACATCCAGCGCCGAGGCCAGCACCGCGGTGTCGATAGGCTCCGTCAGCGTGGCGGAGATACGGAAAAAGTTGTTCCAGTTGCGCCGCTTGGCGGCGGGGTATATCTTGGCGGCGTTATCCAGCCGCATCCAGCGCAGGCTCCGCGCCGGAGACAGGTTCTGGGTCAGGAAACGGTTGATCTCCTCCATATCCTGCTCCATGTTCTCCTGCAAGCAATAGAGCACATAGGCATGCCAGCGTCCCGGCGCGATGATAAGCTTGCTGCGGCAGCCGGCCGCCTTCAGCCGGTCATGCAGGGTGCGGGCATCGTCCAGCAGTATCTCGTCGCCTCCGGCAAACAGCAGAGACGGCGGCAGGTCGGTCAGGTCGCCCCGCACCGGTGAGCACAGAGGGTCGGTGGGGTCCTGTGTGTAGCATTTGGCGTAAAACTCCAGCAGCTCCTGTGTCAGGGACGGGTCGTTGTCCCGGTTCGTCTCGTAGGACGCGCCGGAGCCGGTGAGATCCACCCACGGGGATATCCCGATCAAGCCGCAGGGCAGCTCGCGCCCCAGCTGCTTGAGCTTCAGGCTCAGGGCGTAGATCAGGCCGCCGCCGGCGCTCTCGCCGCACAGCAGGATCTGGCGCGGCGCATAGCCCTTTTTCAGCAGGTAGTCGAAGGCCGTCAGCGCGTCCTCCACCGCCGCCGGGTACGGATTTTCCGGCGCCAGACGGTACGCCGCGCAGAACACGCGCACGCCGCACTCGCTGGCCAGCGTCGCGGCGAAGCCCTTGGCGTAGTCCAGACTGCCGCAGGTATAGCCGCCGCCGTGGAGATACAGCACCACGCCGCTGCGCCGCTCGTCCTTGGGCATGACCCACGCGCCCTGAAAGCGCTCGAAATCATGGTCGCGGATCAGTACCTCCCGCTTGTGGAGAGCGCTCATCAGCTCGCCCAGCTTGTCCTGCCCCTTGCGGGTCACCTCCAGCGAGCAGCCCGCCACGAAGGGCTTGAAGAAATTCAGTTGTGAACGTACCAGCTTTGCCGACAGTTCCATAGTGGTCGTTCCTTTCCTTGTTACTAACAAATTATTATAGCATATTGGATAAAAGTTGTAAACAAGTTGAAAAAAGCTGCTTGAGTTTTTCCGTACCAACGGCGGTTTTGCTCTTTTCTTTTTCGTCAGGCTGTGCTATAATAAGATGATTTAAGCAAAAACGGGGTGAAGCCATGGAATATCTGTCCCACAGTCCGGAGGAAACGGAACGCATCGGCGAAACGCTGGGCAAAACGCTCCACCCCGGCAGCGTCGTGGCCTACCGCGGCGGCCTGGGCATGGGCAAGACCGCCTTCACCCGCGGGCTGGCCAGAGGGCTGGGCTGCGCCGGCCGCGTCACCAGCCCCACCTTCACCATCGTCAATGAATACAGCGGCACAGTGCCCCTGTTCCACTTCGATATGTACCGGCTGGGCAGCTCGGACGAGCTGTTCGACATCGGCTGGGAGGACTATCTTATCCGCGGCGGCGTGTGCGCCGTGGAGTGGTCGGAGCGCGTCACCGACGCGCTGCCGGAGGACACCCTGTGGGTGGATATTGCCCGCGGCTCCGGGGAAAATGACCGCATCATCACCATCACAGGAGGCGAGGCACGTTGAAAATACTGGCTTTGGAGACATCCGCCAAGAGCGTGTCCGTGGCTGTGACGGAGGACGGCGTGCTGTTGGCGCAATCCTATCAGAACCGGGGACTGACCCACAGTGTCACCCTGATGCCCCTGCTGGACGCCATGCTGCAAAGCGCCGGTCTGACGCTGGACGATATCGGCCTTGTGGCTGTGACCCACGGCCCCGGCAGCTTCACCGGTCTGCGCATCGGCGTATCGGCAGCCAAGGGGCTGGCCTGGGCGAAGTGGCTGCCCTGCTGCGGCGTGTCCACGCTGGCGGCTATGGCCTACGGCGTCGGTGATTTCAACGGTCTGATCGTGGGCGCCATGGACGCCCGGCGGCAGCAGGTATACAACGCGCTTTTCAAGGCGGAAAACGGACGGATCATCCGTCTGTGCGACGACCGCGCCGTCTCCTGCGAATACGTGGCGCAGGAGCTGCGAGACGCCTATCCCTCGGAGAACGACATACTCATCGTCGGCGACGGGGCTGAGCTTTTATACAGGCATCTTCAGGCCTTCGGCATCCCCTGCCGCATGGCCTCCCCCCTGCACCGGTATCAGAGCGCCGCAGGCGCGGCGCTGGCAGCGGAAGCACTGGCGGCACAGGGGCGGCTCTGCTCCGCGCAGGAGCTGCAGCCGGTGTATCTGCGGCTCAGCCAGGCCGAGCGGGAGCGGCTGGCCAAGGGGCTTCCGCTGACGGCGGAATAACGTCTCCCACATACGAGCGTACCCATTGAATTTCATATATACGGAGGAGAACACTATGTACAGCAGTAAGGTTCACATTATGGATCATCCCCTGGTGGCGCACAAGCTGACCATCATGCGGGACAAGAACACCAGCGTCAAGGATTTCCGTGAGCTGGTATCCGAGATCGGTATGCTCATCACCTACGAGGCCACCCGCGATCTGCCCCTGACCACCAAGCACATCGAAACGCCCATCTGCGAGATGGACGCACCCACGCTGGCAGGCCGCAAATTCGTAGTCGTTCCCATCCTCCGTGCCGGCCTGGGTCTTGTGGACGGCGTGCTGCGCATGGTTCCCTCCGCCCGTGTGGGACACATCGGCATGTACCGCGACGAGGAGACGCTGGAGCCGCATCCCTACTTCTGCAAGATGCCCAAGGACGTGGCCGAGCGCGACGTGCTGATCGTGGATCCCATGCTGGCCACCGGCGGCTCCGCCGCCGAAGCCATCGGCGAAATGAAGAAGTTCGGCTGCAAGCACATCAAGCTGATGGTGCTGGTGGCAGCGCCCGAGGGCATCGCCCATATCCAGAAGCTGTATCCCGACGTGGACATTTACGCCGGTGCGGTGGACGAGAAGCTCAATGAGAACGGCTACATCGTCCCCGGTCTGGGCGACGCCGGCGACCGTATCTTCGGCACCAAGTAAACACACGAAAAAAACAGACCCCACGGGGTCTGTTTTTTTGCGCGAGAAAAGACCGCCCGCAGGCGGTCTTTTCGTTATCTGCTTACTCCGCGGACTCGGCGGGGTTCTTCACAGGAACCAGCTCGCCCATGACCACGTAACGCGCGTTGTCGAAGTCGTAGTCACAGGTGCTCAGCGTCAGGATATTGCCCGTGGGCGCACCGTAGCTGGACTTGAAGGTGGAGTTCTGGATGCACTCCTGAATATAGCTGTCGCTGAGGGTCAGGGAGTACACATCCGCATCATGCTCCACGATGCAGCCGGCGAACAGGTTGACCTTATAGGTCTGGCTGGGCGTGTAGAGATAGAAGTACGGGTGGATATCGTAATAGTACTGCTGCTTGTAGTTCATCAGAGAGGCGAACATCAGGCCGGTCTTCATGTTGTGACCGTAGATGATGTTGTTCTGAGAGGTGAAGTCAGAGTTGCAGCGCCAATCCAGGAACACGGTGCCGTTCTTGTTGTTGTTTCCGTCGATGTCGCGGTACAGGTAATACTCGCCGCCCTCGTCGGAGGTTTGCACGATGGGGTACTTCAGCACGGTGTCGGCACTGTATACATAGCCCACCACGTCAGGGTACTGCGCCTGCATCTTATCGAAGTTCACGGTGATGCTCTCCGGATCGGGATCCTTGGGCTTCTCGTCCTTCTTTGACTCGCCGCTGTTGTTGGTATCCGTTCCGCTGCTGTTGGCATCGGTACCGGGAGTATTGGGATCAGGCGTAATAAAGCTGTTATTGATCTCGTTCTGCTTGTTCTCCGCGCTCTTCTGATCTTTCAAATACGTGATGATCTTTACGGACGAGAACACAAGCACGCCCAGCAGAACGATCAGCACAGCATAATAAAGCGCCTTGCCGTTCTTTCTGCGTTTTCTGCGCCGCCGGTTATTGGTATCGATGGGCTGCAGCTCCGTGCTGCGTGTATTCTTCTGCAAACGGGAACCTCTGGGTGTATCGTTCATGGTACAAGCCTCCTTGTCGTTGGGTATTGTAACAGGTTTTTTCGTGTATTGCAAGGGACATAAACAAGCTGTAATGAAATTGTAACAGTTTGCTTTACATCCTAAGAAAAACGTATTAGAATAGAAGTGTTATCTATTATCTGAGACGGCGGAGCGTCTGATTCCGTTCCGTCCCACAGAAAAGGAGAATCGCTATGATCTACTTCAACAGTGACTATCTGGAGGGCGCGCATCCCGCCCTGCTGGAAAAGCTCAACGAGACGAACATGGTGCAGACCGTGGGCTACGGCGAGGATGAGTACTGCGCCGCCGCCCGGGAGAAGATCAAGGCCGCCTGCCAGGCGCCGGAGGCCGACGTCCACTTCCTTGTGGGCGGCACCCAGACCAACACCACGGTCATTGCCGCTATCCTGCGGCCGTGGCAGGGCGTGCTCTCCGCCGTCAGCGGTCACATCAACTGCCATGAGGCCGGCGCCATTGAGTCCACCGGTCACAAGGTCATCACCCTGCCCACCACCAACGGGAAGATCACCGCACAGCAGGTGCGGGACTACGTGGAGTGGCACAAGCACGACGAATCCACCGAGCACATCGTCCAGCCGGGCATGGTGTATATTTCTCACCCCACCGAGGGCGGCACGCTGTATACCAAAGCCGAGCTGACGGAGCTGTATGGCACCTGCCGGGAGTACGGCCTGCCCCTGTTCATCGACGGCGCCCGTCTGGGCTACGGTCTGATGGCCGATGAGAGCGACATGACGCTGCCGGAGCTTGCCCGTCTGTGCGACGTGTTCTACATCGGCGGCACCAAGGTGGGAGCGCTGTTCGGCGAGGCCGTGGTCATCATGAACGAGAGCCTGAAAAAGGATTTCCGCTTCATCATGAAGCAGCGGGGCGGCCGCATGGCCAAGGGTCGCCTGCTGGGCGTGCAGTTCGACGCCCTGTTCACCGACGATCTGTACTTCAAGATCTCCCGCCACGCCATCGAAATGGCGCATCAGATCCGGGACATCTTCGTGTCGGCGGGCTATCCCCTGCTGTTCGACTCCCCCACCAACCAGCAGTACCCCATCATGCCCGACACGGAGCTGGCCGAGATCGGCAAGCGCTTCGGCTATGAGTACTGGGAGCGGGTGGACGCCGACCATTCCGGCGTGCGCTTCTGCGCAAGCTGGGCCACGAAGCAGGAGCATGTGGATGCCCTGCGGGAGGCCGTCAACGCCCTGAAGAAGTGAGCCTTCTTTCACTGTGACAAGCATATTCCCCTTAGCTGAAATGCACCTTAAAGATACGCAAAAAATTTCCCCGACAGTGTCGGGGAAATTTTTTTTGCTCTGTTTACGCCTTGGGGCCTGCGGCCACGACCTCGGCGCTCATGTGGGTGTACTTCTTGAAGTTCTCCACAAAGCTGGCGGCCAGCTTCTTGCAGCTTGCCTGATACGCGGCCTTGTCCTCCCAGGTGTTCTCCGGGATCAGCAGCTCGGAGGGCACACCCTCGATGCTGGTGGGCACCTGCACGCCGAAGGTGGGATCGGTGACGAACTGGCTCTTCTCGATCTCGCCGGTAAGGGCGGCGGTGACCATGGCGCGGGTGTAGCTGAGCTTCATGCGCTTGCCGGTGCCGTTCCAGCCGGTGTTGACCAAATAGACCTTGGCGCCGGCCTTCTCCACCTTGTCCGCCAGCATCGCGGCGTACACGGAGGGATCCAGCGGCAGGAAGGGCTCGCCGAAGCAGGTGGAGAATGTGGGCACCGGCTCGGTGACGCCGATCTCCGTACCGGCCACCTTGGAGGTGAAGCCGGAGACGAAGTAGTACATGGCCTGGTTCTTATCCAGCTTGCTGATGGGAGGCAGCACGCCGTAGGCATCCGCCGTCAGGAAGATGACGGTCTTGGGGACGCTGGGGCTCATGCCGGACAGCTCGGCGTTGGGGATATACTCCACGGGATAGCCCACGCGGGAGTTGACGGCCAGAGAATCGTCGTCGAAGTCGAACTCGCGGGTGTCGGGATCCATCACCACGTTCTCCACCAGAGCGCCGAACTTGATGGCGTTGTAGATCTCAGGCTCGCCCTCGGGGCTGAGGTTGATGCACTTGGCGTAGCAGCCGCCCTCGAAGTTGAACACGGAATCGTCCGCCCAGCCGTGCTCGTCATCGCCGATGAGCATACGGTTGGGGTCGGCGGACAGAGTGGTCTTGCCGGTACCGGACAGGCCGAAGAACACGGCGCTGTCGCCGTTCTTGCCGATGTTGGCGGAGCAGTGCATGGGGAACACGCCCTGCTTGGGCAGCACATAGTTCATAACGGAGAACACGGACTTCTTGATCTCGCCGGCATACTGGGTGCCGCAGATCACCACCTCGTGCGCCTCGTAGTCCACCAGGATGGCGGCCTCGCTGCGGGTGCCGTCGATCTCCGGGATGCACTTGAAGCCGGGAGCGGCGATGATGGTGTAGTCCTCGTGGAAGTCCTTCAGCTGCTCGGCGGTGGGACGGCGCAGCAGCTGGTGGATGAAGAGGTTCTGGCTGGCCAGCTCGTTGACGATGCGGAAGGCCTTGGTATACTTGGGATCGGCGCCGGCAAAGCCGTCGAAAATAAAGATCTCCTTGCCCTGCAGATAGGCGATGACCTTGGAGCGGATGGCGTCGAACTTCGCCTTCTCGATGGGGCGGTTCACCTTGCCCCATGCGATGTCGTCATGGACAGCGGGAGTATCGACAATGAACTTGTCGTTGGCGCTGCGGCCGGTGTATTTACCGGTCTTGACCACCAGCGCGCCGGTGTTGGACAGAGTGCCCTCGCCGCGGCAGAGCGCATGCTCGGTCAGCTGCGCGGGAGTGAGATTGCGATAGACAGCCTTGGCATTGATGATGCCCAGCTTTTCCAGTCCGTAAGTTTCCATTTGCAAAACCTCCTGTGTAAAATGTCATCGCGCCGGAAATGGCGCGCTGCTTTCTTGTACGTTGATTATACCATACGTTTAGGACAATTAACAGTCCTTTTTCGCATTTTTCCTAAAAATTTTTCTGTCAGCCTGAAAGTTTTTTATCATTTCTTCAGCCGCGGAGGGAGCATACCGTTCTCACTCCAAAAAATTTCCTTTACGAAAGGATACCACCGCGCTGTAATAATGTCAATTTGGCAATTCTCTGTTTTTATGGAGCTGCGCGCCATGGCAAAGAGTACACCTTACATAAAATACCCGCCCGGCCTGCTGCGCGAGCCGCTGACGCCCATCCGCAGACCGGACGCGGCCATGGCGATGCAGGTAAACCGACAGTCGGTTGCATTTTCCCGCCGGTCTGGTACAATGGCAGCGAGGTGATCACTTTGGACAAACAGCTTCTCGGCGCTTTTATCGCCGAAAGGAGAAAGCAGCAGGGCATGACGCAGGCGGCGCTGGCGCAGGCGCTGCATGTGACGGACAAGGCCGTAAGCAAATGGGAGCGCGGGCTCAGCTATCCCGACGTGACTCTTTTGCAGCCTTTGGCGGATGTTTTCCGCCTGAAGGTGGACGACCTGCTGACCTGCCGCAGCGAAGAAAGTGAGGTACACATGGCAAACAACTCCCCTTCCCCGCAGCGCGAACAGGCGGACGGCTCCCCGGCTGTACAGTCGGTGCTGACCATCTCCGCAGAGAACACCCAGCGGCAGAAACGACGGCAAAGACGGATCGCCGCCATCGCCGCGCTGGTCATAGCCCTTATCGCGGTGCTGGCAGTCCTGCAGCACGACGGCGCTCTGTTCACAGCGCAGCGAACCGTGTCGCCGGACGGCTCTCTGGTCCTGTCGGTATACCGGGACAGGCTGATCGGTGGGTCATACAGCGTTCTGTCAGATACACCGCTGTATATAGAGGATTCCCGCTGCCCATACTGCGGGCGTGGCTCCGGCCAGAAGCGGACGCGGCAGCCGCTGGATGAGCGGATCGCCTCCGTCATTGGTCTGCAATGGTCGCCGGACGGGCGGTATCTCCTGATCCAGGGTAAAGCACGCTCCGCGGCACCGGCCTGCTGGGAGCTGTGGGACTTTGCGCCGGACGGCACGGACGACCCCGTGCAGCGGAAGGATATTTCCACGGATATTCTGGTGCAGCTGTCCGGCCACAAGGGCGAAACCGTTTCCTCTCCCCTGCTGCCGGCGCTGCCCGGTGTATCGGCGCGCAGCTGGGTGCCGCATGTGACGCTGTCCGCCCCTCAGTGGACAAACGGGTACGCGCTGACAATGACCTACAGCTACGAGGGCACCGACGGCGTCCGCCGCAGCGGTACGCTGCTGTACGACGCGGTCGCCGGATCGGTACGCTCCGTCACCGGCGGTGCATAAGCAAAAAGCAGCCCCCAGCCGTGGCTGGGGGCTGCTGCGTATTGTGGGAATTACTCCTCGTCCTCGCTGTCCTCGGCGGCAGCGGCCAGATCGCTGAGATCAAACTCCAGCTTGGCGCCGCAGTTGGGGCAGACGACCTCGCCGTCCTCCAGGACGGACTCGTCGAAGTAGACCTCCTCCTCGCACTCGGGGCAGGTGGTCACGAAGCACTCCTCTTCCTCGTCGTCTTCGTCCTCGTCCTCATCGTCGTCCAGCGCGAAGTACAGGGTTTCCTCCACGTCGCTGAGATCGTCGCTGACGGCGTCCAGACCGTCCTCCACGTCGCACAGCTCATCGTCGATTTCGGCGAACTTCTCGGCCATATCGTCCAGCACGTCGATAATGGCGGCGATCAGCTTGCCCTCCTTGCTGTCGGTGTCCAGGTTCAGGCCCTCGGCCAGACCCTTCAGATATGCTACCTTTTCAGAGATCTCCATAGTTGGCTCCTTTCTGTACTCGGTCAATTGATTGACTAACTTACTTGCAGCGGCTCAGATACTCGCCGGTGCGGGTGTCGATGGTGATCTTGTCACCGACGTTGATGAACAGGGGCACCTTCACCTCGGCGCCGGTCTCCACGGTGGCGGGCTTCAGAGTGTTGGTGGCGGTGTTGCCGGCCAGACCCGGCTCCGTCTCAGTGACCTCCAGATCCATGAAGTTGGGGCACTCCAGACCGAACACGCTGCCCTTGTAGCTGAGCACCTTACACACGGTGTTCTCGGTAACGAAGCGGAAGGCATCGCCCAGCAGTTCCTTGTTCAGGGGCACCATATCGAAGGTCTCCTGATCCATGAAGTAGTACAGGTCGCCGTCGTTGTAGCTGTACGCCATGTCGCGGCGATCCACGAAGGCTTCCTCGAACTTGGCGGTGGGGTTGAAAGATGTCTCGGTCACAGCGCCGGTCACGACGTTGCGCATCTTGGTGCGGACGAAGGCCGCGCCCTTACCGGGCTTGACGTGCTGGAACTCCACGACCTGCATGACCTTGCCATCCATCTCGAAGGTCTTGCCGTTTCTGAAATCACCGGCGGTAATAGTTGCCATATTGATATTCCTCCCATTGTGTATGAGGGAATATCTCCATTCCCTCTGAATAAATGATACCAGCCCAAAATAGGCCTTGTATATTCTACATGATAATGTGCCGTTTGGCAAGTGCTTCCGCGGAAAAAAGTCAACGCTGCGGGTGTTTTTTCCGGCTGGCGACCTTCCACGGCCTTTGCAGGGCGTGCAGCACATGATTCCACGCGCCCTGCGGCCCGCCCAGCGGCTCCACCATCAGCGGCAGAACACCCGCCCGGTTCGCGCCCAGCATGTCCGTCAGCAGCTTGTCGCCCAGCATGGCCGTCTCCTCCGGTGCTGCGCCGCAGCGCGCCATGGCGCGGCAGAAGCCCCTGGGGGACGGCTTTCCGGCGTGACCCTCGTAGGTGATGCCCAGATCGCGGCAGAAGCGCTCCACCCGCGCGGGACTGCGGTTGTTGGACAGGATCATCACCGTGACTCCCGCCGCCTGTACCTCCGAAAGCCAGCGGCGCAAATCATCGTCCGGCTCCGGCTGGGACTTGGGCGCCAGCGTATAGTCCAGATCGCACAGCAGCAGACGGATGCCGTGCCGCGTGAAAAAGGCCGGGTCGATATGGCGGTAGTCCGGGAAAACACGGTAGGGCGTCATGGAAACAGGCATAGGCAGGGCGCTCCTCTCATAGATTGCAGCAGTATTCTACCACGCACAGCGCGGTAACGCAAGGGGTGATGCCATGCAGCTGATGATCGCCGCCGCGCCGGAGCTGCGGCAGACCGCCTGCGCCGCACGGCTGCCGGTGGCCAACGCCGCCTATCGGCTGGAGGGCGGCTATCTGTGCGCCCTGCCCATGCCCCGCTCATTGCAGGGCGGCGCGCTGCTGCTGACCGGCTGGGACGGCGTGTGGCGTGATACGGCGGCGCAGGGCATTCTCCGGGAGTGCCGCGCCCGGCAGTATGGCGCGGTGATCGTCCCCTTTCCCGACCCATCGCTGGTACAGACGCTGGCGCCGACCCTGTATCGGGCGGGGCTGGCGCTGTGGGTACACGAGCACTGCGCTCATGCCGCGCCCGGTGGGCGGGTGCTGGTGTGTACGGCGCTGTCCGGTGGCGATATGGAGGAGCGCCTGACCCGGTGCTGCCGCGCCTTCGGCGCCGACCGCATCGTGCTGGATCTCCAGCGGCTGCGGATGGACTTTCCCCTGCCCTGTCCCGGCGGCGAAGGCGTGTATCTGACGGGGGAGCAGCTGGCACAGCGGCAGCGGGGACGTGCGGTGTTTTACTCCCGCACGCTGGGCGCCCGCTACTTCACCTACCGCAGCGGCAGCGGAACGCGCTTTGTGCTGTTCGACGACGGCGACACCCTGCGGCGGAAAATAGCGCTGGGTCGGCAGCTGGGGATCACGCGGGGACTTCTGACGCTGCCGGAGTGCGGGGATATACTGGACGAGGTGATACGAAAAGAACCCTGAGAGCCATGCTCTCAGGGTTCTTCTGTCACTTAATAGTAACGCTTGTTGCGGTTCTTACGCGCAGCCTCGGACTTCTTGCGGCGCTTGACGCTGGGGCTTTCATAGCACTCTCTGCGACGCACCTCCGCCAGAACGCCGGCCTTGGCGCAGCTTCTCTTAAAACGCTTCAGAGCGCTGTCCAAGGACTCGCCTTCCTTGACATGGACTTCGGACATTTATGTTTCCCTCCCTCCGATGCGCCCGGCTCGATCCAGGGCGCTCTTTAAGAGTCATTTACATGACTAACGGGTGTATTATACCGGGGATATGACAGCTTGTCAAGGTGTTTTTCAACAAAAACTGCAAAATCAGCAAAGAAAAGGCCGCCTGACACAAGAAAACACACGGTTTTGCCTGTGTCTATCCGGCTGAAATCGACCGAAAAAACGCCCGCATGCGTCAGCATGCGGGCGTTTTTGCAGCCAATTTCAGCTCGAATTTACTTTGGCAAAACTGCTTCGCACCGAAAAAGAGCGCGTTTTGTGCAGAGCCGAGGCGCCTCGCCGCAGGCATACTGGATGTCTGTCAAGGCGGCGCAACGATGGGGCTGCGCCAAACGCGCCTTTTGCGGCGTATGTTTTCTTATGCCAGGCGGCCTAAGCCGGTCTTTTTTATATGCAGTTATTTGTATGCAGTTACGCCTCGATGCCGCGGCTGGTCAGGTACTTCTTGACCATCAGGGCGACCTTGAAGGTGATGGCGTCGTCGAACTCGCGGAGGTCAAGGCCGGTGAGCTTCTTGATCTTTTCCAGCCGGTAGACCAGCGTGTTGCGGTGGACGAACAGCTTGCGCGCCGTCTCGGACACGTTCAGGTTATTCTCGAAGAACTTGTAGATGGTGAACAGCGTCTCCTGATCCAGCGCGTCGATGGGGTTCTTTTTGAACACCTCCTGCAGGAACATCTCGCACAGGGTGGTGGGCAGCTGATAGATCAGGCGGCCGATGCCCAGATTCTCGTAGTTGATGACGTAGCGCTCGGTGTCGAACACCTTGCCCACCTCGATGGCGATCTGGGCTTCCTTGTAGCTCTTGGCCAGATCACGCAGATGGAGCGCCAGCGTGCCGATGCCCACGAACACGCGGCTCTCGCCGTCCTCGCGGAGGGCGACCTCGATGCGGGAGGCCACGGCCTCCATATCCTTGGCGGTGGCGTTCTCGTCCATCTGGTGGATCAGCGCCACGTCATGCTCGCCCACGCTGAGGACGAAGTCGTTCTGCCGGTCGGGGAACAGCGCCTGCACCACGTCCACGGGGACGCTGTCCAGCCGGTCGTCCATGGGACGGATGACGAACACGCCGCGGGCGACCTCGGCGTCCACATGCAGCTCCTTGGCGCGCATGTAGATGTCGGAGATGAGGATGTTGTCGGAGATGATATTCTTGATGAAGGAGCCCTTGTCGTGCTTCTCCTCGTAGTAGCTCTTGGCGGCATTCAGGGCGACGGCGGCCATGGCGCAGACGGTGCGGCTCATGCTGTCGTCGCCGGTGGCGAACACGGCGTAGTCAAAGCTGCTGCTCCAGCTGGGCAGCGCCTTGAAATACTTGCCCTCCAGCGCAACGCAGGAACCATCGGCGGCGATGATCGGCTCCACATACTTGCCCCACTTCTTGCCGATAGCCGTCAGCTCACTGCAGGCGATGACGGTACCCTCGGCGTCGATAACGCCGATCGTGCGGTCAGTCGTCTCCTTGAATTGAAGTACAGAGTTCTGAAAGATCCTGCCGGACATAACGTAATCCTCCTGCGAAACCCGCGTCGGTACTTTGTGCAATCTGCTCAGTTGTTTCTCCTATTATATCGTCATAATCACGATTTTGCAAGCGTTTTTTTATCTTTTACACAAAAAACTTGTCGTGTTTTTTGTGGTTATGTCAAATAAATCACATGGCACATACGCGGTACAGCGCCGAGATCTCCTCATCGGTCAGCAGGCGGTATGCGCCGGGCAGCAGGTCATCCGGCAGCGTGAGCGGCCCCATGGACAGGCGCTTCAGATACAGCACCGGCGCACCGCAGGCGGCCAGCATCCGCCTGACCTGATGGAATTTGCCCTCCCGCAGGGTGACGATGCAGGTGCGGGGCTGGGGCAGCAGCTCCAGGCCGGCGGGCAGACACACAAGGCCGTCGGGCAGAGTCATGCCGGCGGCGAAGGCGGACACGTCCGCCGGGGACAGGTCGCCGTCCACGCGGGCAAGGTAGCGTTTGTCCACATGGTAGCGGGGGCTGAGGAGACGGTGGGTCAGCTCGCCGTCGTTGGTCAGCAGCAGCAGTCCCTCGGTGTCCTTGTCCAGCCGTCCCACCGGCGCCAGATCGATGCGGCGCAGCTCCGGCGGGAGAAGCTCCAGCACCGTGGGCTGGCGGCGATCCTCGGTGGCGGTCAGCACCCCGGCGGGCTTGTGCAGCAGGACGTAGGTGTACCGGCGGAGGGTCAGCGGCTGGCCGCAGACGGTGAAGGCGGCGGAAGCCGGGTCGTACTTCTCCTCGGCGGAGGCAGCGGGGACGCCGTTGACCAGCACCTGCCCCTGCCGCACCAGCTGCTTGACCTCCCGGCGCGACCAGCGGCCTGTGGCGGCCAAGAGCTTATCCAGACGTTCCATGGCGTATCCTCCCTGCGGCGGTTTTTCTGTATCATAGCATATTCCGGGCGGAATGGAAATAGGTAATGATGAGGTGATGAAAATGATGGTATTTCAGGTGCGGCTTCCCCGGCGGCGGGCGGCGGCTATGGCGGCGGCGGTGGTCATGGTGGCGGCCGCAGCGGCGGTGCTGGCCGGATGCTTCAATGGCAAGGAAAAGCCCTTGACACTGGCGGACGACCCCGCAAGGGTCTCCTATTTACAGGAGTTGGGCTGGCAGGTGGAGAGCACGCCGGTGGAGACGCTGGATCTGCAGCTGCCCCAGGAGCTGGCGGAGACGTGGGGCGAGTACGCCGCCATGCAGACGGCGCAGGGTATGCCCTTCGCGGACTACGCCGGGCAGCCGGTGCGCCGGTACACCTACCGGGTGACCAACTATCCGGGGATGGAAAAGGGCGTGCAGGCCAATCTGTATCTGTGCGGCGATGTGCTCATCGGCGGGGACATCGTGGCCACGGGCAAGGGCGGCTTCCAGCACGGGTTGGAGTATCCGGGGGTGTAAAAGTGAATACAGTTAGGCGTATTTCGACGCGATTATACAATCAGTTGTCGGAATAGGCAGAAAAAGAGGAAGCCTTACGGCTTCCTCTTTTGTTCATTGCGCAGTCCCTGTGGGGTCAGATTACTCGTCGATCTCGATGACGACGCCGGAACCCACGGTACGGCCACCCTCACGGATAGCGAAACGCAGACCGTTCTCGATAGCGATGGGGGTGATCAGCTCGACCTTCATGTCGACGTTATCGCCGGGCATGCACATCTCAGTGCCCTCGGGCAGGGTGATGACGCCGGTCACGTCGGTGGTACGGAAGTAGAACTGGGGACGATAGTTGTTGAAGAAGGGGGTGTGACGGCCGCCCTCGTCCTTGGTCAGAACGTAGACCTGGCCAACGAACTTGGTGTGGGGGTGAATGGAACCGGGCTTGGACAGAACCTGGCCACGCTCGATCTCGGTCTTAGCAACGCCACGCAGCAGAGCACCGATGTTATCGCCGGCTTCAGCGTAGTCCAGCAGCTTGTGGAACATCTCGATACCGGTAACGGTGGTCTCGCGCTTCTCATCGGACAGACCGACGATCTCGACCTTCTCGTTCAGGTTCAGCTTACCACGCTCCACACGGCCGGTAGCAACGGTACCACGGCCGGAGATGGTGAACACGTCCTCGACGGGCATCAGGAAGGGCATATCCTCCTTGCGGTCGGGGGTGGGGATCCAGCTGTCAACAGCGTCCATCAGCTCCTTGATGCAGGCATACTCGGGAGCGTTGGGATCGGTGGACTCGGAAACCAGAGCGTTCAGAGCGGAACCACGGATGATGGGGGTCTCGTCGCCGGGGAAGCCGTAGAAGTCCAGCAGCTCGCGAACTTCCATCTCCACCAGCTCCAGCAGCTCCTCGTCGTCGACCTGGTCGCACTTGTTCAGGAAGACCAGCACGGAGGGCACGTTCACCTGACGAGCCAGCAGCAGGTGCTCACGAGTCTGAGCCATGGGGCCGTCGGAGGCGGCGATGACCAGGATAGCGCCGTCCATCTGGGCAGCACCGGTGATCATGTTCTTGATATAGTCGGCGTGGCCCGGGCAGTCGACGTGCGCATAGTGACGCTTGGCGGTCTCATACTCCACGTGAGCGGTGTTGATGGTGATACCACGCTCGCGCTCCTCGGGAGCCTTATCGATGGAAGCGTAATCGGTGTACTCAGCACCGCCCTGCAGAGCCAGATATTTGGTGATAGCGGCGGTCAGGGTGGTCTTACCATGGTCGATGTGACCGATGGTGCCGATGTTAACGTGGGGCTTAGTTCTCTCAAATTTCTGCTTAGCCATTTGAAAAAATCCTCCTTAACAGTTTTGTATCGTGTGTGGGGCAGCGTTACATTCTAACACTGCCATTTTACAGTATTTGCGTAGGAAAATCAATCGTAAATTACGGTTTTAGAAATTTTCCTTGCCGGTACGCTTGGCGATGAGCTTCTCCTGCAGACCCTTGGGCAGCTCGATATAGTGGCTGGGCTCCATGGTGTACTGACCGCGACCCTGTGTGCGGGAGCGCAGGTCGGTGGCATAACCGAACATTTCGGCCAGAGGCACGAAAGCGTCGATCTGCTGGGCGCCGGAGCGCATCTCGTAGCCCTGGATCTGACCGCGGCGCGCGTTCAGGTCGCCGATCACGTCGCCCATGTACTCGTCGGGGACGATGACACAGACCTTCATGATGGGCTCCAGCAGCGTGGGATCGGCCTTGCGCATGGCCTCCTTGAAGGCCATGGAGCCGGCGATCTTGAACGCCATTTCGGAGGAGTCCACCTCGTGATAGGAACCGTCGAACAGGGTGACCTTCACATCCACCACGGGGTAACCGGCCACGGTGCCGGACAGCATCGCGCCCTGAATACCGGCGTCGATAGCGGGGATATACTCCTTGGGGATGGCGCCGCCCACCACGGCGTTGACAAACTCATAGCCCTTACCGGACTCATTGGGTTCCACGTGGATCTTCACATGACCGTACTGACCCTTACCGCCGGACTGACGGGCGTACTTGGTATCCTGATCCACCGCCTTGCGGATCGTCTCCTTGTAGGCCACCTGAGGTGCGCCCACATTGGCCTCCACCTTGAACTCGCGGAGCAGGCGATCGACGATGATCTCCAGATGCAGCTCGCCCATGCCGGCGATGATGGTCTGACCCGTCTCCTCGTCGGTGTAGGTGCGGAAGGTGGGATCCTCTTCAGCCAGCTTCGCCAGAGCGACGCTCATCTTCTCCTGACCGGCCTTGGTCTTGGGCTCGATGGCCACGCGGATGACCGGCTCCGGGAACTCCATGGACTCCAGAATGATGGGATTCTTCTCATCACACAGGGTATCGCCGGTGGTGGTGTTCTTCAGACCCACCACGGCGGCGATGTCGCCGGAGTAGACGGACTCGATATCCTCACGGTGGTTGGCGTGCATCTGAAGGATGCGCCCCATGCGTTCACGCTTGCCCTTGGTGGCATTGAGCACGGAGGAACCGGTGGTCAGCGTGCCGGAGTAGACACGGAAGAAGCTGAGACGACCCACATAGGGATCGGTCATGATCTTGAACGCCAGCGCTGCGAAGGGCTCGTCATCGGAGGACTTGCGCTCCTCTTCCTCGTCGGTCTTGGGGTTGACACCCTTGATGGCGGGGACATCGGTGGGAGCGGGCATGTAGTCCACGATGGCGTCCAGCAGCTTCTGCACGCCCTTGTTGCGATAGCTGGAGCCGCAGACCACGGGCACCATCTCCACGGCACAGGTGGCCTGGCGGATGGCGGCACGGATCTTGGCGGTGGGGATCTCCTTCCCCTCCAGATACAGCTCCATGATCTCATCATCGAACATGGAGACTGCGTCCAGCAGCTTTTCGCGGTACTCGTTGGCAAGGTCGACCATATCCTCGGGGATAGGCTCCACGCGCATATCCTTGCCCAACTGATCGTAATAGATATCGGCATCCATCTCCACCAGATCGATGATACCCTTGAAGGTGTCCTCTTTTCCGATGGGCAGCTGGATGGGGACGGCGTTGGCCTTCAGGCGATCGTGCACCATGTCGAGAACATGGTAGAAGTCCGCGCCGGTGATGTCCATCTTATTGACGTAGATCATCCGGGGGACGTGATAGTGATCCGCCTGACGCCAGACAGTCTCGGACTGAGGCTCCACGCCGCCCTTGGCACACATGACGGTGACGGAGCCGTCCAGCACGCGCAGAGAACGTTCCACCTCCACAGTGAAGTCCACATGACCCGGTGTGTCAATGATGTTGATACGCGTCTGGGGGAACTGATCCTTGGAGCCCTTCCAGTAGCAGGTGGTAGCGGCGGAGGTGATGGTGATACCACGCTCCTGCTCCTGCTCCATCCAGTCCATGGTAGCGGTACCCTCGTGCGTTTCACCCAGCTTGTAGTTCACGCCCGTGTAGTACAGAATACGCTCTGTGGTCGTGGTCTTGCCTGCATCGATGTGTGCCATGATGCCGATATTTCTCGTATTTTCCAGTGTAACCTTTCTCGGCATACCGTTCTCCTTTTTGTTTCGTTGGTTTGATTACCAGCGGAAGTGGGCGAAAGCCTTGTTGGACTCCGCCATCTTGTGGGTGTCCTCGCGCTTCTTCACGGCGGAGCCGGTGTTGTTGGCTGCGTCCATGATCTCGCCGGCGAGACGCTCGGCCATGGTGCGCTCACCGCGGGCGCGGGAGTAGTTCGTCAGCCAGCGCAGACCCAGGGTCTGACGACGGGCGGGGCGAACCTCCATGGGGACCTGATAGGTGGCACCGCCGACACGACGGGCCTTGACTTCCAGGCTGGGCATGATGTTTTCCATAGCCTGGGTGAACACTTCCAGAGGATCCTTCTCGGTCTTGTCCTTGATGATATCAAAGGCGCCGTAGACGACCTTCTGGGCGACGCCCTTTTTACCGTCCAACATGATGCTGTTGACCAGCTTGGTCACCAGCACGGAGTTGTACATAGGATCGGGCAAGATCTCTCTCTTGGGAACATTACCTCTTCTGGGCACTATGCTTCCCTCCTTCATAAAAATATGATTTCACAGGTACTCAGCAGCTCGCGGGCTGCTGTACGGCCTGCCAAAGAGGTACATTATATATGAGAATATAAGAAACCTTTTCGGCAAAGCTCATGTCAGCAAGGATTACTTGCTCTTGGGGCGCTTTGCGCCGTACTTGGAGCGGGCCTGCATACGGCCGGACACGCCCTGGGTATCCAGAGTACCGCGGATGATGTGGTAACGGACACCGGGGAGATCCTTGACACGGCCACCGCGGATCATGACGACGGAGTGCTCCTGCAGGGAGTGACCCACGCCGGGGATATAGGCGGTGACTTCGTAGCCGTTGGTCAGACGCACACGGGCGATCTTACGCAGAGCGGAGTTGGGCTTCTTGGGGGTCGCGGTTCTCACGGCCGTGCAGACGCCGCGCTTCTGGGGAGAGCTGAGGTCGGTCTCCTTGTTCTTCAGCGTGTTCAGACCCTTCTGCATAGCGGGAGAATTGGACTTGTAAGTGCTCTTCTTACGTCCCTGCTTGACCAGCTGGTTAAAAGTAGGCATTTGGTTTCTCCTTTCATAAGATTTGTTGGGAACTTGTCCCTGTATTTTCCACGGAACAGAGGAACTCTATTCCGGCTGGAAACGATGCTCAGCCGTTCAGCACGGCTACGGCGGCGGCAGGCACGGCGATGCCGCAGGCTCTGCCCAGCTGCTGGAGCGTCATACTGCCGTCGCAGGGCACGTCCTGCGCGCGGCACAGCTCCCGCAGCGGCTCGGTGAGCCGGGGATCGGCGTCGGAGGCCAGATAGACGGCGCGGGCGGCTCCCTGCATCACGGCGCGGCGGGTCTGCTTCAGCCCCACCACTCTATCTCTGGAAGCCAGCTCTCCGGGCACAGGTGCTCTCCTCCTGTCGTCGCATAACAAATCTCGCGGGCGAATCCCGCGCAATTTGAAATTATAGCATAGGCGGAGGGAAGCGTCAAGTGGAATCGACGGAAAAATTTGTGGATTCCTATGAAATAGAGCAAAAAATTTCGGCGGTAGTAACAAAAAGAGCCGCCCGAAGGCGGCTCTTTTCAGCTTGTCGAAAAAGTCCATCCGGACTTTTTCGACAAGCTGCCAGCAAAATCGCAAAATAAAAGGCAGTATTTTATTTTGCGATTTTGGTCGCTGCGGCGGGTGATTGAACGCGAAAGGGAACCCTGACGGTTCCCTTTCACACTATCCTTCCCTCCGATATGCGTGACCGTGCAGGTTTATCGACAGGCTGGAGGGCGCAGCGGAAGCTGTGCCCTTTTTCTTTTTTGAAGGGAGAACGGATTCCCACGCCAGTGACATCGGTCACTGGCTCGGAATGACAGGAGCAAAACGGCGGGGCAGGTGTGTTGAACCGCCTGTAGGGGACGGCGTCCCGACGTCCCATCAGCGCGGCAGCGCCGCGCTGTCATTCCGAGGAGCGAAGCGACGTGGCAATCCGTTTTCCTTTTCGGAAAGACGGATTCCCACGCCAGCGTGCGCGGGCGGACAGAGTCGTCCGCCCCTACAAAACAGAACAAGAACCATGCGAAGCGGGATGTCAGGGACGGCGTCCCCTACGAAGAGGTGTATGGGGACACCGCCGTTCGCTGCGGTAGGAACCAATTGGGCGGAGGGGCATAGGATGGAGTGAAAGAGGCCATCTTTCACTACGTATTGGGAGGTCATGTCATGGCGGAAACTGTTATGCCGGGGCCGGTCTGCGATCTCAGCAGCGTCCGGGAATCCGTATGCATCCATACACGAAAGATCTTTGACTCCTGCCGGGATAAGGACTGCGTGGAGGATCTGCGGTTCTATCCCACGGCGGCGGCACAGGAGGTGCTCAGCGCATCGCAGATGATAAAGGGCGGCACGGCGGAGCTGCTGTATGTATACACAGATGTGGAGCCGGTGACGTTCAACCGGGGGTTCTACTCGGTGGATATGCGGTTTTACTACCGGGTGACGCTGCAGGTGTGTACCGGGACGCCGCGGTACACGGAGGCGGAGGGGCTGTGCGTGTTCGACAAGCGCTGCATCCTGTTCGGCAGCGAGGGCAACGCCAAGATCTTCTCCTCGGACACGGTGTTCGACGAGCTGGACGTACCGGGACGTGTGCGGACGAATCTGCCGGTGGCCGTGGTGGAGGCGGTGGACCCCATCGTGCTGGACACCCGCGTGGCGGAGGTGACGCCGGTGACGGCGGAGCGGAGCTGTCTGGCGGAGATCCCGTCCTTTGTGGCGCAGAGCTTCGGCGGAGAGCTGGTGTTCGACGACAGCAGCGGGCGGCGGCTGTATGTGACGCTGGGGCAGTTCACGCTGGTGCGGCTGGAGCGGGATACCCAGCTGCTGGTGCCGGTGTACGACTACTGCGTGCCCCAGTGCCAGTGCGAGTGCGGCAGTCAGGAGGATCCCTGCGGGCTGTTCCGCAGCGTGGCGTTCCCCATGAACGAGTTTTTCCCGCCCAACTCGGTGGAGACGCCCTGCGACTACAACAGCACCAAGAGCTACTGCGCCTGCCACTGAGCGCAGACCGGGAGACGGCAGTGCCGTCTCCCGGTTTTAGGCGGTCAGGAAAATGGGGTGCGGGCGGACAGAGTCGTCCGCCCCTACGATGCGGGACAGGAGCCATGTGAAACGGGACATCGAGGACGCCGTCCCCTACGGGTGAGAGGACGTTGGCAACATCTTTTTTTCGAGGGGTTTTGCTTTACAAACGGACGGAAATCGCGTATAATGCCAAAAAAGGAGGTGGGCGATGTGGGTATCGCGTTCATTCAGGACAAGCTGGAGATCAAATTCCTCATCCTGTATATCGCCGCGAGGCTGACGGAGCCGGTGGACGGCGCCGCCTTGCAGGATATGACCATGTGCGACGATGGCATCGACTACTTTGATTACGCCGAGTGTCTGAACGATCTGGTGCGGACGGAGCACCTGCGCGTCACGGAGGACGGGCGGTACGTCATCACGGACAAGGGGCGGAAGAACAGCGGGATCTGCGAGAGCAGCCTGCCGTATTCAGTGCGGCAGCTGTCGGACAGGCACGTTGCCGCCTATAACAAGGAGGCGCTGCGGCGGCAGCAGGTGCAGAGCCATGTGACCCAGCGGGAAAACGGCACGTACACGGTGACGCTGAAGCTGCGGGACGACGTGGACAGCCTGATGGAGCTGGAGCTGATGGTGGCGGACAAGGAGAGCGGCCAGGCGCTGGCGGAGCGGTTCCAGAGGGAGCCGGAGAAGGTGTACGGGCAGATCATCGGGCTGCTGTGCAGGAAGTAAATGCAGACAATATAAGACAGCGAGTCGATAGAACCATTCTGCCATTTGGAAACGAATCGCCGCGCCAGTGTGTACCCCAAGGGCACTTGCTTCGCGGCGCGCACTGGCTCGCAATGACAGACTTTTTCGACAGTCTCAGAGCACCCCTGCGGGGGTGCTTTTTTTGCGCTCATATTCCGGGACGAGCCGTCATAGAGTGAGGTAAAAGCAAAGGAGGCGGCGGTATGGAGATCGGCGAGGCTGTGGGGCGGTATGAGCAGGCGGCGGCGCTGCTGCCGGCACGGTGGCAGCAGGCGGCGCGGCGAGCGCCGGAGCACCGGAAGGCGCTGGCAGAGGAATTCCGGCTGCGGACGGGACGGCCTATGACCATTCTGACATGTGAAGGAGAAATGCTTGTCAGCGAAGAGCTGCCAAGGGATAGCGTGACGCAGGCGGATCTGGAGCAGCTGTGTGATGCGGTGACGGGGTATTCCCGGTATGCGGCGGCGGAGACGATGGCAAAGGGGTATCTCATCGGGCGGGGCGGCTTTCGGATCGGGCTGTGCGGCACGGTGGCGGTGCGGCAGGACGGCGGGCTGGCGCTGCGGGACATATCGTCGGCCACGGTGCGTATCAGCCGGCAGGTGCGGGGACTGTGGCAGGAGGTGCCGGCGCTGAGCGAGAGCGGCTTCGACAGCACGCTGATCGCGGCGCCGCCGGGCGCCGGGAAAACCACGCTGCTGCGGGATATGATCGCGGCGCTGTCCAACGGGACGGAAGAGCGGGCGGCGCTGCGGGTAGGCGTGGTGGACGAGCGGGGAGAGCTCGCCGGGATGTACCGGGGCGTGCCCCAGCTGGATGTGGGGTGCCACACGGACGTGCTGGACGGCTGCCCCAAGGCGGTGGGCATCCCCATGCTGCTGCGCAGCGCCAACCCGCAGGTCATCGCCGTGGATGAGATCACGGAGGAGGCGGACATCCGGGCGATGACGGCGGCGGCCAACTGCGGCGTGAAGCTGCTGGCCACCATCCATGCCGAGGGTGCGGAGGAGCTGCGGCGGAAGCCGCTGTTCCGGATGCTGGAGCAGGCACAGGTGTTCCGGCGGCTGGTGAGCATCACCGTGGAGGACGGGCAGCGGCGGTACAGAACGGAGGAGCTGTGACGGTACAGGCGGGCGGCGCGGTGCTGGTGCTGGCGGCGGCGGTGCTGGGGCTATGGCGATACGGCGTGCAGCGGCGGCAGCGGCGGACGCTGGTGTGGGCGCTGGCGGCGGCTATCGGCGAGATGGAGAGCGCCATCCGGTGGCAGCAGACGCCCATGATGGCGCTGCTGGAGGGGCTGGCGGCGCGGGAAACGGTGGGACAATACTTCCGGCAGGTGGCGGACATGGTGCAAGGCGGAATTACTTTACAGTGCGCATGGGAGCAGGTTTTCGAGAAAATACCGGACGGCGAGGCCGGGGAGATACTGGCGCGGCTGCGGCTGGGCGGAGACAGAGAGCGGCTGGTGGGCGCGCTGGGGCAGACACGGCAAGAGCTGGAGGAGCTGTACCGGCGGCGATGCCGGGAGGACGGACAGAGGAGCCGGGTGACGACGGCTGCGGCGCTGTGCGGCGCGGGACTGGTCATCATTTTACTGATATGAGGGACGAACCATGGATGTGGATCTGATTTTCAAGATCGCGGCCATCGGCATACTGGTGGCGGTGCTGAATCTGCTGCTGGTGCGCAGCGGCCGGGAGGAACAGGCCATGATGACCACGCTGGCGGGGCTGGTGGTGGTGCTGATGATGCTGGTGCAGCAGATCAGCGACCTGTTCGACCTGGTGAAAACGCTGTTTTCCCTGTAGCCATGGAGACGGTGATGCGATTGACGGCGCTGTGTCTGGTGGGGGCGCTGCTGGCGGCACTGCTGCGGCGCACCGGCGGGGAGATGGCGCTGCTGCTGGCGTTGGCGGTGTGCGGCGCGGCGGTGATGCTGCTGGCACAGCCGTTGGAGGAGCTGAAGGGCTTCTGGGAGGAGGCGGCGTCGTGGGGACAGCTGCCGGTGCAGCTGTTTGTGCCGCTGGTGAAAACGGTGGGGATCGCGCTGCTCTGTCGGACAGGCTCCGATCTGTGCCGGGACGCGGGAGAGAGCGCCATCGGCTCCGTGCTGGAGACGGCGGGGGCGGTGGCGGCCATCGTGGTGTCGCTGCCGCTGTTCCGTTCGGCGTGGGAGCTGCTGAGGTCGCTGGTATGAGAAGGATATGGCTGGTGCTGGCAGCGGTGCTGCTGTGCGTGGAGATCGGATACGGGGCGGAGATCGAGATACCGGCGGAGGTGACGGACGCGGTGCCGCCGGAAGCGTCCGCGCTGCTGGACGGCGCGGACGGTGCGGCGCAGGAGGGAACGCTGTGGACGGGTATCGGGCGGCTGTGGCGCAGCGCCTGTGCCTATGTGCGCACGGCGCTGGAGAGCCAGGCGTCCGGTGCGGCGGTGCTGCTGGGCATCGTGCTGCTGTGCAGCATGGCAGAGAGCTGCTTCGCGGCGGCGGACGCGCCGGGGGTGCCCCGGTTCGTGACGGTGGCCGGGTCGCTGGCCATCGCGCTGGTGGCGGCGGGGGACTTCCGGCAGATGATGGGGCTGGGCGTGGAGACGATGGAGCAACTGGATGTGTTCGCCAAGGCACTGCTGCCCACGCTGGCAGCGGCGGTGGCCGCCGGAGGGGGCTACGTGACCGCCGGGGCGCAGCAGGTGGCTACGGTGTTTTTCACGAACCTGCTCATCAGCGTGATCCGAACGGTGCTGCTGCCGCTGCTGTATGGGTGCATCGCGGCGGCGGCTGCGGACGCCATGGCGCCGGGGCACAGCCTGAAGAAGATCGGCACCGGTATACGCAAGGGCGTGTCGTGGGCGCTGACGGCGCTGCTGCTGGCGTTTACGGGGTTTCTGACCGTGTCGGGGGCGGCGTCCGGTGCGGCGGACGCGCTGACGGTGCAGCTGACGAGGTCGGCCATCGCCACGGCGGTGCCGGTGGTGGGGTCCATCCTGTCCGACGCCACCGGCGCGGTGCTGGCCGGGGCGGGAATGCTGAAAAGCGCCGTGGGTGTGTTCGGGCTGCTGGCGGTGCTGGCCATCTGTCTGACGCCGTTTGTCACCATGGCGGTGCAGTATCTGCTGTACAAGCTGGCGGCGTTTCTGGCGGGGACGGTGACGGAGGAGCCGCTGGCGGAGCTGATCGACGCGCTGGGCTCGGCCTTCGGGCTGATGCTGGGCATGACGGGCAGCTGCGCACTGGCGCTGCTGATCTCCATTATTTCTTCTGTATCGGTGGTGAGCGGATGATAAGTGAAACGCTGCGGACGTGGCTGCTGGGCATTATCGCGGCGGGCATGGTGATCGGGGTGCTGTATGCCCTGCTGCCCAAGGGCAGGATGAAGCCCATCGCCCACGCCGCAGGCGGCGCGGCGCTGCTGCTGGTGATCGTGCAGCCGGTGCTGGAGCTGGACTTTATGGAATTTGCCGGGAAATATGAGGACTATGAGAGGGAGATAGAGGAATTGACAGAGGCGTACAGGCAGGCGGATCAGGAAAAGCTGGCGGAACTCATAGCGGACAAGACCGCCGCATATATTGCCAGCAAGGGGGACGCGCTGGGGCTGGACTGCACGCCGCAGGTGGAGACGCAGCCCAGAGAGGGCGTGCCCTATCCCAGCGCGGTGACGCTGGACATTCCGGAGGATGCGGCGCTGGCGGCGTGGATCAGCGAGGAGCTGGCCATCGACCGGGCGCACCAGTATTGGCGTGAGGCAGACGAATGAAGGAAAAGCTGAGGGATATTCTGAAGAAGTACCGGTTCGCGGCGCTGGTGGCGCTGGTTGGGGTGGTGCTGATGCTGCTGCCGGGCAAAAAGGACAGCATGCCGGATGCGGAGACGGCGGAGGGGGAGACATTCTCGCTGGAGGAGACGGAGCGGCGCATGGCGGAGGTGCTGGGCGCTATGGACGGCGTGGGCCGGGTGCAGGTGATGCTGACGCTGAAAAACGGGCCGGAGCTGGAGCTGGCGGAGGACGCGGACGACACGGACCGGGACGGCGAGCTGCGCCGCCAGCGGGAGCCGGTGACGCTGAACCGGGGCAGCGGGTATCAGGACGTGGTGGTGACCCGGGAGACGTATCCGGTGTATCTGGGGGCCGTGGTGGTGTGCCAGGGGGCAGGCAGCGGCGGCGTCCGGCTGGCGGTGACGGAGGCGGTGGCGGCGCTGACGGGGCTGCCTGCAGACCGCATCACGGTGGTGCAATGGGATTCATGACAGGAGGGACGGACATGAAGAAAAGATGGAAGAAGCCGGCGGTGGCGGCGGCCGTGCTGCTGCTGGTGTGCGCGGCGGTGTACATGAACTGGCGCTACACTGACAATATCCAGAAAAATGCCGGAAAGACCCTGGGCCAGACCACTCTGGTCAGCTCCCAGGACGGGGAGAAGGGGCAGGAGCCTGCCGCCGCCCCGGCGGAGGACGACTATTTCGCCACGGCCCGGCTCAGCCGCAAGCAGGCCCGGGACAACGCCATCAGCATGCTCCGGGAGGCGGAGAGTGATGAAAACGCCGAACAGAGCGTCCTCAACGAGGCATCCCAGACCCTGCAGGTGCTGGCTGCCTATACCGTGGCGGAGTCCCAGATCGAGAGCCTGGTGACGGCCAAGGGCTATGCCGACTGCGTGGTGTTCATGGGAGCCGAAAGCGTCAGCGTGGTGGTGGCCCCGCCGGAGGGCGGCCTGACTGCCACCGACGCCGCCCGCATCAAGGACATTGTCATCAGCGAGACGGACTATACCGCCGAACAGATCAAGATCATGGAGGCAAATTAATAGTTGTAATTCCCGGGGAGAAATGGTATACTATCCTTATATTGGGGCTCTATTGAGAATACAAATGAGGAGTTTTGCAAGCTATGGCTGATAATAAAGAATACATGACCCATCAGGAGAGCATGGGTACCATCCAGATCTCTGAGGACGTGGTGGCCTCCATCGCCACCTCCGCCTGCCTGGAGGTAGAGGGCGTGGGCGGTCTGATGAACGCCAACGTCACCGACTATGTCACCGGCAAGAAGATGACCGCCAAGGGCATCCGGGTGGAGATGGACGGCGAGGGCATCGTGGTGAACCTGTTCATCCTGCTGCGGTACGGCTGCGCCGTGTCCGAGGTGGCCCAGAAGGTCCAGAGCAGCGTGTTCGCCGCCCTGGAGGGCATGACCGGCTTCCAGGTCAACGCGGTGAACGTTCACGTGGGCGGCATCAGCTTCGACTGAGCCGGCCAAATCCAGAGAGAAAAAAGGAATTTACGACTATGACGCGGAATACGGCACGGGAGATCGCCACCCATCTGGCGTATGAGCTGAGCTTTACGGACCTGCCCATTCAGGAGTTCCTGGACCGGCAGCTTTCCCGGGAGAATTTTGCCGCCCGGGCGGAGGAGTGCGGCCTGTATGCCGACACCCCCAATGAAAAACAGGAGAAATACATCCGCCGCCTGGTGTCCGGCGTGGCCGAGCACGCGGCGGAGCTGGATGCCTATATCGAGCAGTACGCCAAGGGCTGGCGCTTTGAGCGCATCTCCCTGGTGGCCTCCGCCATCATGCGGGTGGCCATGTTCGAGATCCTCTATATGCCGGATATCCCCCACGGGGTGGCCATCAGCGAGGCGGTGAACATCGCCAAGGGCTATGAGTCCCCGGAGGTGGTGAAGTTCATCAACGGCATCCTGGGCAGCTTCCTGCGGGCGGAAGTGAAGGAATGACCCACACCAGGCAGGGCGCGGCAGCCCTGCCTTGTTTTTGATGCCGTGCGAAAGGAGGAGAGCCGCCGGTGGACCATATTTACGCCGTGTCCGAGGTCAACGGACTGATCAAGGACCTGATCGACGGCACGCCCCAGCTGTCGGGACTTTACATCCGGGGCGAGCTGTCCAACTATAAGATATATCCCTCCGGCCACCACTACTTCACCCTGAAGGACGGACAGAGCGCCCTGCGGTGCGTGATGTTCAAAAGCAGCGCCATGAAGCTGCGGTTCCGGCCGGAAAACGGGATGCAGGTCATCGCCTATGGCCGCATCAGCGTGTTTCCACGGGACGGGGCCTATCAGCTCTACTGCTCCCAGCTGTCGCCGGACGGCGTGGGGGATCTGTATGTTGCCTTTGAACAGCTGAAGGACAAGCTGTACCGGGAGGGACTGTTCGACGAGGGACACAAGAAGCCTCTGCCCCGATACCCCCAGCGCATCGCCATCGTCACCAGCTCTGCCGGGGCGGCGATCCACGACATGATCCGCATCCTGCGGCGGCGCTACCCCATTGCCAGGGTGCTGC